>ERZ1035006.75-NODE-75-length-75593-cov-65.078967_pt1 | contig 75593 bp, 52 predicted proteins | sample MGYA00520694_ERZ1035006 | MGnify/ENA primary metagenome ERZ1035006 (study PRJEB33766, sample SAMN09781746) | gut metagenome | biome: gut microbiome | host: Homo sapiens | place: Madagascar | study: EMG produced TPA metagenomics assembly of the PRJNA485056 data set...
CAGGGTATTTCATTTTCCGTTATGTCATTAAGGGAAAATATAATGAAATGATTGAGGCTGCCCATAAAGAGGCAGAAGTAGTAAAGGAAAAGAAGTTGCTCGAGGTCAAGGAGAAATTCTTGAATAAGAAGGCTGAACTCGAAAAGGAGGTTCAGCAGCGCAATTCTCGTATACAGCAGAATGAGAACAAGCTGAAGCAGCGTGAGATTTCGCTCAACCAGCGCCAGGAGGACTTAGGTCGTCGCAAGCAGGAAGTGGAGCAGAATCAGCAGCGTGTAGAGAACGAGAAGAAGCTCCTTGCCGTAAAGCAGCAGGAACTTGACAAGATGCAGAAGCAGGAGCAGGCTAAGCTGGAAGAACTCTCTGGCTTGAGTGCTGACGAGGCTAAGCAGCGCTTGATAGAGAGCTTGAAGGATCAGGCTCGTCTGGATGCAGCTAGCTATGTGAATGAAATCATGGACGATGCTAAGCTCAATGCTAACCAGCAGGCTAAGAAGATCGTAATCCAGACCATTCAGCGTGTGGCTACTGAGACTGCCATCGAAAATTCTGTCAGCGTGTTCCATATCGACAACGATGAGGTCAAGGGACGTATCATCGGTCGTGAGGGTCGTAACATCCGTGCCCTTGAGGCAGCTACCGGTGTAGAAATTGTAGTGGATGATACTCCAGAGGCTATCGTCATCTCTGCCTTCGATCCTATTCGCCGTGAGGTTTGCCGTTTGGCTCTCCACCAGTTGGTAGCCGATGGTCGTATCCACCCAGCTCGTATCGAGGAGGTGGTAGCTAAGGTGAAGAAGCAGCTCGACAATGAGATTATCGAGACTGGAAAGCGTACAGCCATCGATCTGGGTATCCATGGCTTGCATCCAGAGTTGATTCGTATCGTAGGTAAGATGAAGTATCGTTCTTCTTACGGTCAGAACCTTTTGCAGCATGCTCGTGAAACCGCCAACCTCTGTGCTGTAATGGCATCAGAGCTCGGCTTGAATCCTAAGAAGGCTAAGCGTGCTGGTCTCTTGCACGATATCGGTAAGGTGCCAGATGAGGAGAGCGAATTGCCTCACGCTTTGTATGGTGCCAAGATAGCTGAGAAGTATAAGGAGAAGCCAGATATCTGCAATGCCATCGGTGCTCACCATGATGAGATGGAGATGAACACTCTGTTGGCTCCAATCGTACAGGTATGTGATGCTATCTCTGGCGCTCGTCCTGGTGCTCGTCGTGAGATTGTAGAGGCTTACATCAAGCGTCTGAATGATCTTGAGGCTATCGCCATGAGTTATCCTGGTGTAACCAAGACTTACGCTATCCAGGCTGGTCGTGAGCTTCGTGTCATCGTAGGTGCTGACAAGATGAACGATGAGGAGAGTACAAAGCTCTCTGATGAGATTGCAACCAAGATCCAGAATGAGATGACTTATCCTGGTCAGGTGAAGATCACCGTGATTCGTGAGACTCGTAGCGTAGCTTACGCTAAGTAATGAGGATATAAGTTTGGAAATTTGATTTCCTCTAAAAAAATAAGTTTGAAGTTTAAATTGTCTTTCCTCTCCCGATAGGTTGGGGAATGTATTATGATAAAAGCCGCCCTCGGAAGAGGGCGGCTTTTTCTGTATCAAGCATACGAGTGCATACCTGTAAGGAAGTAGTTTACTCCGAAGTAGGTCATCACGATGCTCAGGAAGGCTAGTGTGATGTAGATGTGGTAGGCGAGAGGCTTGCGGAAGACTGGCAGACTCTGGGTGTGTACTACCACCGCATATATCATAAAGGTGATGAGTGCCCAAGTCTCCTTGCTGTCCCAACTCCAGTAGTTGCCCCAGCTCACGTTAGCCCAGATAGCACCGATAAAGATACCAAATCCCATGCAGGTGAGGGCAGGGTAGAGGAACACACGGCTCAATGCCTGGAGTTCTTCGCCATGGGAGCGCATGCAGATACCCATGATGCCGCAGATAAATGTCAGTGATAACAGAGCATAGCTCATCATGATGATGCTTACGTGCATACTCAGAAGAGGACTATTCAGTACAGGCATCATCTGTCCAATGGCTGGATCCATCTGGTTGATATGACTTACGAGCAGGAAGAAACCTGAGAGCAAGAAGCCGAATACCATCACCAGTCGGATTCTGAACTGCATGAAGATGGCTATCAGCATCACAAACCATGCCACTGTGAGCATACTCTCATAGCCATTCGACATCGGTACGTTGCCACTGATAATCCATCTCAATACCAAACCGAAGGTCAGTGCCAAGAATGATACAACCAAAAGGATTGGCAAGGCGATGTTCAGGACTTTCACTTCTCTCTTCTTCGTCATGCGATAGATGGTATAGAAGAGGGCGATGAAACCCAATGTGAGGTTTGCCATGAAGAGAATGGTTGCAAAAGGAAAGGCATTATTGATGCGTTCTGCCTTATACTGTGTAGCTGTTGGCAGCGAATTACCGCTACTAACCTCCTGATATTTCTTCATCTTGACGAAGAACTCGTTTACACGGCTCGTATTGCCTGCCTTTACATCACCATTCAGCAGAGAGAATACATTCCTGATATAGAGCGCATGCTGGTGCTCCACGGCCTGTGGCAACTTATCGGTAGGTGCAAACCATGTGGTGGTTCCTGCCTTGATGAAAGGATGATCCTTGGTAGCTTTCACGTTCTTGGTGAAGGTGTAAGGAAGAACTTTCAATGAGATACCTTCTCGCAACTCCATGATGATTTGTATCTTGCCATCGATATCGGCGGCTTGCTGATGGAACTTGTCCTGCTGACCATTGTAGTATTCCTGAACATACTGTCCGATGGTATAGCCACCCATCTCACGATTGAAGAAAGTATTGAGCGAAGCATAGTCAGGCAGATTCATCGCTGTTTTCATTTCTCCGCTCTTGATCTTGATGAAAGGCTCGTTTGCCCAAGTATTTCCATAGAATACCCAACCAGAGAGTACCTGTTCTGCAGTCAATCCCTGATAGCTCCTGGCTCCATATATCTTCTTGCAGAAATCGAGGGCAAAGGTCTGTACCGGACAGATGCGGTCGTTGTAGAGAATATGAAGCTCGCCAAACTTCTCTGCAGTTTCCTTTGGCAATACAGCATTTTGGAGATTGCCTGTTGCAGATTCTGCATGCAGTGTCTGTATATTGCCCATGCTGAGGATGAGTGCTGTCATCAAGGCTCCCTTCTTGAGCAAAGGACTCTTCAGTAGTTTGCGATAACCGCCCTTAGGGTCGAAGAGCATCCATACGAGGGAGATGAAGAGCAGCGCATAGCCAGTATAGGTGACTGGTATGCCGTATGGATCGGCATTGATAGCGAGCACGCTTCCCTTGCCGTCTTCATCGTAAGATGACTGATAAAGACGGTAAGACCGGTGAGAATAGATGTTGTTCATCGAAACTTCGCCTTTGCTCTTATCATCTCCGTCTATTACGGTGAATTTTGAAGAATAGTCAGCCACGGCGTTGGTTCCATCGTGCATCTTCGCTTCAAACTTCTGCAGGCAGAGCGAGAAAGGGAGTTTCTCTTCCTTCATACCCTGCTCTTCATCCTGAGCCATATAAGTATCTGTAGGCTGACCGATGCGCAGATGAATCATACCCCGTTTAGCCGATATATGTGTGAGCAATGCCCCGGCAAGGATGATGATGAAGGAGAGATGGAGTGCCAATGTAGAAGCGCACTTCACTTTTCTTTTGATGATGTAGAAAGCACCGAGGGCAGCAAGTACTGCCCAGATTAGAATGAACCACCATGCCCCATAGTAGTGGGCATGGGCATAATCCGTGCCCTGGCTTTTCTCCACGATGGTGGCGGCAGCCATGCATACGAGCACAAGGATGTAAAGAATGAATATAATCTTTTTAACCATACTTAGTTGGAATCTTGATAGAATTTCCGTTGCAAAAATACGATATTATTCGGAGACGAGCAAGATATAATCCGTATATTTGTAGATTCTGATAAAAAAAGCTGCCAAATGCTTTTGATAGCCTGGCAGCTTTTCTTATTTTTGTTTCTTCTTGTAATATCTTATGATTAGATAGAACGCAGGAACTTAACCACTGCATCACGATCGCTCTTCGATGCCTTGTAGAAGTTCATGGCTGCATGATAGGCATGACTCTTCTTGCTGTAGCAGTGCCACATGATGGCTTCCACCTCGTTGCGGGCACGGCAGTCGTGCAAGCGATCCTCTGCACCTGTGTTGAGCAATGACAAGCCACGACCCCAAAGTGGAGTGGTTCGGCACCAAGAACCATGGATGTCGTTCTTCATATAGAGCTTGTGCTGAATCAAGTCTGAATATGGATAGATAGTCTGGTTCTGATAGCGTGGCAATGGTTTGTCAGCGATATACTTAGAGGTGATGTAGTTGTCGTCGCCAGTCTTCCAAGATGGCTTGTGGCAGTTAGCACAACCCCATTCCATGAAGAGCTTCTTACCCTGTTGAACCTGTGGGTCGTTCAAGTTACGAGCACGAGGGATGGCGAGACCACGATGCCATACCATGAATGCATAGTAGTCATCCATGCTCTGCTCTGGTGTGAATTTGTGGATGTTGTTGTCGAACTGATTGGTATAAGGATCCAACAGAACTCTTACTGCTTTCTTGATACCTTCGTCCGTACCATCTGCGTAGTAAGGAGAACTTGGATCTTTCTTGATGGCTGCAATAACTTCAGGGTCCTCGGACATCTTTTGAGCCCAAGCTTCAGTGGTGTAGAGCAAAGGACGGTCTGGGCGAGTTACGTTGGTGATATTCCAAATAGCATTGGCACCAGGACCGTCTTGCAAAGAACCACGGGTCAAAGCGTATGTATAACGCTTCACTATCTTCTTGTTGAGGTCTGTTGTGTTAGGGTCGAATGGAGTACCATCTGCATGAACACCACCTGTTACATTCTGTGTGCGACTGTCTTTTGTACCATCTTTGCTCTTTTTGGCTGCGTCACGACCGAATGTGGTATAGAATGCACCTGATGCGAAATCATTTGCCTCTGCATCCCACATGCTAGGGTTGATATAGTCGGATACGGTAAGACCAGCCTTCTTGAAGTAAGCAGCCTCTGCGGCATACTGGGCCTTGATGGCCTCGTTAGGGATGGCATCAATCAAGCCTGTACCGCCGATACCGATGGTTGACTCTAAGCGGCAAGCTACAGCACCGTTTCCTGTCTCGTATGGGGTAGGAGAGGTGCGGAATGCGCCCTTAGGAATAGAAATCTCTGGATAGATAAGGTCGAACTTCTCACCATCAGGGAACTGCATGGCTGGAATCTCGTCTGTTTCCATCTTGCTGATGTGTGGCCATCGAAGGTTAATCATGCTCTCGTCGATAGGAGCTTTGAATGGAGAAGCGGCTTGTGTCTGAGGCATACCTGTTACTTCGGCTACATAGCCACCATCATTGCTGTTGGCACCATCAAGTGGGTGATAAACTACGAGCAAATAACCATTACCATTGCTATAACGAGTCTCGTATTGGTTCATACGTTTGCCGTGACCATACTCTGGGTGGCAATCGATGCAAGATGTGCGGACGGAAGCAGGACCGAGTCCCTTGAAAGCACCAGTGTTGAGTGTGTATTGACGCTCAAACATCTGTTCACCTTGGAAAAAGGCATCAAATAAATCTTTATGGTTGTCAACATAAGGAGTCTGGTCGCTATAACAGCTCGCTGTTGTATTCTCGGTGGTTCCCAATTTACCACCTGGATACCATTCGTCGGCAGTGAAATTGCCAACATCCTGTCCTACGTAGTTGGCATCTGTCTCCACGATTTCAATGTCCTTGTCATCGGAGCAACTTACGGATGTGAGTGCCATGGCAAGAGCCATTGACATCCATGCATAATTCTTTTTCATAATGTATTTTTGTAATGTACTTTGTAAACGTGACAATACGTAGCCCTCCTTTTTCTTTGCAGGAATCTGGAGAGGCTACGTTTTGTATTATATTCTTATTTTCCTAAGATATGGAATGGCTTATTTAGAAGCACGAATCTTACGGAACCAAGCACCTGCCTTGTTCAACTCCTCATCGAGATTGTTGATCTTGTCGATGCAAGTCTTCACACGTGTATAGGCTGCCTCGCTATTGATAGTGCCATTCTTGTATGCTTTTTCGATAGCTGCGATATCGGCAACGAATGAACTGCTGTTCTTGGCAGTCTCCAATGCTGCGATAGCCTCGTTGAGAGCTGTGTTGATGTCGTTGTAGCCACTGTAGTTGTACTTCTTCATGATGTTCATCATAGAGTTGGTTACAGGAGTTGTGGCTGTAACGTCACGAGTGCCATAGAGAGAATTCTTGATAGAATAGATGTTGTCCTGGTAGTCGATGTAAGAGCGCTTGCTGTAAGGAGACTCGATGTAGTCTCTTGACTCCTTCGCGCCATCTTCTGTAGTGCCACCCTGACCAGATGCTACACGGAAAGCCTGACCCAATTTCTGAGTGTAAACCTCTTGGCAGATGTTAGAGCAACCAGCTACGCATGCATTCTCCAATGTTTCCTGCCATGTCTGGAACCAACCATCCTGGGTAGCACCCTTGAGCAACCAAGCACCATAACCGATACCAGCAGAGCAGAGTCCATTCTTACCACCAGTGTGAGTGTTTTCTTCCTCGTTGTTATCTGCTACGTTCAATACCCACTTACAGTTGCTGTTAATCCAAGAGTAATCAGTGTTGTCTTGTGTCCAACCATAGTGGAGCAAAGTTGTCATGTTGTAGATGTCGCCAGATACTGCATCAGCAAATGCAAGCTCGTCGATACCGGCAACTGATGTCATGCCCTCTTCTGTCTCATTAGCAGCGAAATCGGCAGCCTTACGTGCAGCGCCATTGCGGAAAAGTACAAACTCAAGTCCGTGGAAACCCAATGTAGAGTCGAATTTTCCGTTCTTTTCAAAGACATACTTAGACCCCTGGTTCTTAATGCCGTCCATTACTGTTGCATCGTTCAATGCCTCAACCAATTGGTCGTGGTCCAATGGCCATGTATCAATATGTGGGTCGATTTCGTGGTCAGTAGCAGCACCATAAAGGAATGCTTCGCTACGCTCCCACTGAAGGCGTGCGTTCTTGAATGCTTCGCAGGCAGCCTCTACATCAGCATCAGACAAAGAACCAGCCTTTGCATTGGCATAGAGCTTGGTGCAAGCCTCGTGCAATGTCTTGCTGTTGTCGCGCAATGTCTGGTATGTAGGATAAACCACATCGTTCACATAAGTGTTAGCTACAGCAGAAAGTTCTGCTGAAGGGACGATGTCGTTACCTGTTGATGGACCATCATTGTCATCACTACATGATGCGAAACCCAATGAAAGTGTCATGGCCGTTACGAGCATCATGACGTTTTTGAATGTTTTTTTCATTTTGTGTTTTGATTTTATTGTTCTGTTATAAATGTTTCTTGTTGTTCGATTAGAGGAAGAAACCCTCGTAAGCGATACCGATATTGATGGCTGGCTCATCGTTGTACTTTGACTTCAAGAAGCGATGGTTGTACTCTGCCTTTACGCTGATTTGCTTCATAGGATAGTAGTTGATACCAGCTGCGAGAATCTTCTTGTTGGTCCACTTTGATGTAGTGTTGTGTACAGATGAGTCATAGTACTCATAGTGACCGAATACATAGAGCTTCTGGTTGTTCTTTCGTAGAGATGGAATCTGTGAGAACACATTGTATCCTGCCTCTATCATGGTTGCTACAGCATGACTACCGAAGTACTTGTTCTTGCCAGACTCATTTGGTTTTACCAATGAGGTGCCTGGGTAAGTGTGGTCGGAAATCTTGTCTGCATCACTTACGTAGCCATAGTCCACATTACCACGTACAATCCAGTTGTATTTATTATAGGTAAAGTCAAAAGCGCCTACATATACATTTCCCTTGATATCTTTATACACAGCATCGTAAGGAGTGGTGTTGCTCATGGCTTGTCCGTAGTAACCGCTCAAACCAATGCGAAGACCAGGGATAGTATAGTTGTCTACACGTACAGCTGCACCATACTTGTTGGCTACCTCAAATTCATAAGGGCTCTGTGTACCCCCCTGAATCCAGTTGCTACGGCTGAACTTGTATGCGTTCAAACCTGCCAAGAACTGAGCCTCGTAACGGAAGTCGCCAGACTTACCCCAGAAACTCAAACCTGTCTGATGCCAAGTGCAAGGGAGAATGGTGTTCTCACCCTCTGGACGATAAACAGTGAAGAAGTTCAATGGCTCATGATAAGCATTGGTCAAACCAACAGGCACAACGATATGACCCATCTTGATGTTGGCAAAATGACCGAAAGATTTCTGAATCCAGAACTGCTCCAGTTCAACTTCGCCACCTTTCTCCTGTTCCTGCTCGTACTCAATAGCCTCTTCTGCCTCATATTCGATAGAAGAACCTGTACCACCGTGCTCAAACTCAATCTCAGTACCCATGGTCCAACCCTTACCGAAGTCGTAACCCAAGTAGATGACTGCATGAGGAATGTCGAAACGACCATGTGAAGGAGCGTTCTTGTAAGCATTAGCGTTAGAGTAACGGTTACCTGCGTCGCTATAGAAATTGCGGCTCATGGCAACCTCGCCATAACCACCTACGCTCAGTCTGTTACCCTTTACGTGCTGCATTACACTGTCTGCAGCTACTGTCTGTGCGCTAGCAGTTGCCAAACCGGCAACCAAAGCTGCAGACATCAATCCAATTCTTAAACTGTTCATCTTTATTTTGATATTTTTTGTTATCTATTTATCTTTTTCCTTAATTCATATTAGGAAGCTTCTGAACGAGTCGGGAGCTGAATGAAAAAGAAAAGAGGCGCGGATGTCTGCTTGCGGTCTCGACAGTTACGCTCGGGAGTGGCAATCATCACCGCGCTCTTTCTCGATTTCGGGTGCAAAGGTACGGAGTTTTAAAATATCTTGCAATACTTAAAAGTTGGTAAACTTCTGCATCCTCATTTCTAGGTATTGCAGGTTTCAAAACTTTTTTGTAAATTTGCAGCCGTAAAGGAAACATTATGAATGTTCTAACATTTTAAGTACATAAGATGAAGAATCAAAAGATGTATGAAGCTGATGACAAGATGATCAGCATTATTCGCGACAATTACAATATTCTGCAGAGCCTCGGTAGCTTCGGTATCAACCTGGGCTTTGGAGATAAGACTGTGCGTGAAGTCTGCGAGGAGCAGAACGTTGACACCTATACTTTCTTGGCGGTGGTCAACTTTACTATCAATGGTTATAAGGAGTATGACAATGCCGACCGCTTGTCTTTATCCACCCTGTTGCATTATCTCAAGGCATCGCATGCCTACTACATAGATTTCCAGCTTCCTTTCATTCGCAAAGAGTTGGTAGAGGCACTCGACGAGAAAGACAATCTGGCTCGCCTCATCCTCAAACTCTATGATGACTATGCACATAGCATCACCAATCACATGAAGTATGAGGAGAAGATGGTTTTCCCTTATGTTCAGGCACTTATAGATGGCAATGCCAATGATACATTTGATATTGAGACATTCTCAAAGCATCATATTCAGGTGGATCAGAAACTGAAGGAGCTCAAGAGTATCATCATCAAATACTTGCCTTCGGATGGCTTGCATAATAACCAGCTCAGTGCCACCCTCTATGATATATATAATAATGAGGAATGGCTCACTCACCACTCTGAGGTGGAGGAGGAAATCTTTATTCCAGCCGTTAGAAATGAGGAACGAAAACTGCGCCAGAATGATGTGAGTGCTAAGATTTCTAGCATGATTTCTCAGGCTCCACAGAGCGATGAACAGTTGAGCGATCGTGAGAAGGATGTCATCGTGGCATTGGTTCAGGGAATGACCAATAAGGAGATAGCCGACCACCTTTTCATCTCTATCAATACGGTGATTACACACCGAAGAAACATCGCCAGAAAGCTACAGATTCACTCTCCTGCAGGTCTGACTATCTATGCGATTGTGAACAATTTGGTAGACATTTCATCAGTAAAACTCTAGTAGTTTTAGAACAAAATAAGCATTTCAATAGTAAAAAACGATTGAATTTTTAAGATTTAAACAAAAATAACAAAGCCTTCCTCGATGATTCGGGGGAAGGCTTTATCATTATTTCTAGGTATCTCTTTGAGAGAATCCTCATTTATGGGGATACCTATTATATGTGATTGATGTCCACATAGCCATGCATCACGGCATAAATGGTGAGGGCAGAGACACTCTTGAGCCCTAATTTCTCCTGTATATTCTTGCGATGAGTGATCACAGTGGTCAGTCCGATACAGAGTTGGTCGGCTATTTCTTTGTTGATTTTGCCTTGTGCCACGAGCGAAAGCACCTCGATTTCTCTATCTGAAAGTACTTTTTCCTGAGTGGGTCGAGGCATCTGTGGCAGATGTTCACCATGGGGATGACCTGCATGTTGTAGGCTCAAGAGTTCCTTGATGAGCTTGTATTCTGGCACATTCACACAGAGGCAATGGAAATCTTGCAACTGCGAGTTGGGGTCATTGCTCAGTGTGAGCACGATGGTATGATGTACTCGGCTGCCCTCTGTGAAGAAGTTGCGGTGTGCCAAGACAACGTGCATGGACACGAAGTAGTGCATGAATCGTTCGAGATTCGACGACTCAAACTCCCCAAAGGTTCCGAATATGCTGATCTTCACCATGGGCATGGCACTCTCCAATAGGCTTTTCAGTCCTATGGCTGCAAGTGTATTGTTATCTACAATAGCTAACTCTGGCATAACATTTAGAATTTAATATTTTAATTATAAGAATGGGGTGAGCAACTTGGCTGCAAACCATCCTCTGAATCTTTGCCATCCGGTGCGCCACTCTCTCCAGTTCTTCTCGTTGAGCAAGAAACTGTCTGCCTTTTCTCCATCAAAGAGGTCCACGAGTTGCTGGGTGGTGTATGGGTCCACGATGACTGCATTCTCCTCATAGTCCCATCTCAAGCTGCGGGCATTGAGGTTGGCACTACCTACGGTGCAGAACTTGCCATCCACCATGATAATCTTGGTGTGGTGGAAGCCCTTGGTATACATCCAAACGTGGCATCCAGCCTTCATCAGTTTGTGAGCATTGTAAAATCCGCAGTCTGGAGTCAGTGGAATATCGCTCTTGGTGGATAGCATAATCTCTACCTTGACGCCTCGCTTCACGGCATTCTTCAGTGCTTTCTTTAGTTTGTGGCTCAGGGTGAAGTAGGGGCTAATGAGCTTGATGCTGTCCTTGGCATCATTGATGGCATTCACGTAGAAGTAACGGATGATGTCCTTGGATATATGTGGCTCTCTGTTGATGATGCCCACCATCTTATGATAAGCAGTGGCTGTGGTGTCGGGCTTCAGATTCTCCACCAGATAGTCTTGCTTCTTGCATCGCCAGAACTCCGGGCTATGAACATTCTGCCCGCTTACCTTGTTCCACATCTTGAGGAAAATCTTCTGAAGGGTGTTCACCTCGCTTCCATCAATGCGGCAGTGCATATCATGCCATTCACCAACCACATCTGTACCTTTTATATAATAGTCGGCCACGTTCATACCGCCTGTATAGGCTATCTGTCCGTCGATGATGACTATCTTGCGGTGGTCACGATTGAATACAGCATTGATCCAAGGAAACTTCATCGGCTTGTATTCATATATCTCGATGCCCTTGGCACGTATTTCCTTTAGATGTCGCTTGCGGAGCGGCTTGTTGTTGGAGGCATTGCCAAATCCATCATAGAGGGCTCTCACCTTGACACCTTCCTTTACTTTTTCGGCGAGCAAGTCGAAAAGCAAGCCGGCGATACTGTCGTTGCGGAAGTTGAAGTATTCCAAGTGAATGCTCTTCTTAGCCTGACGGATAGCCTGGAACATATCATCGAATTTCTCCTGTCCCGTCATCAGAAGTGTAACCGAGTTGTCGTGCGAAAAGCTCACGCCCTTACTGCGCAACTGGTTTACAATCAATGAGTCGCTTCTTTCTGAGAAAGAATTGCTGCCTTGTGCGCTGCACAGCGAGCAAGACAACCATATAGTTGCTAATAATAATATGTATCTGAGTTTCATATCTTGTTAAATCATACATGCATAGTGGTCTACGATACCTTTTAGATGGTTGTCCTTGTCCACTACGAGCACCGTATGCACCTTGTTCTTGTGCATGATTTTCAATATCTCTGTTATCTTTGTGCTTGGGTGAACCACCTTTGGAGTGGTGGTCATGATGTCGCTCACCGACTTGTTGAAGAACTCAGCCTGCCATTTCTCCATGGCTCGGCGAATGTCACCATCGGTAATCAAACCTATCACGTGGTTGTCTGCATCCACAGAGATGCCGAGTCCCAACTTACCCTTGCTCACATGGATGATAGCCTCACCCAGGTGCATCTCCTTAGGAATGATAGGCATATCCTCGCTGCGCATCACGTCTTCGGCTGTTGTCAAGAGACGCTTGCCAAGCTCTCCTCCTGGATGGAACTGGGCAAAGTCACGTGGCTTGAAGTGACGAACCTGCATCAAGGCTATCGCTAAGGCATCGCCCATGGCTAGTGCCGCTGTGGTACTGCTGGTAGGGGCGAGGTTGAGCGGACAGGCTTCCTTCTTTACCTTTACGGTGATGTGATAGTTGGAATATTTTGCCAACAGCGATTCTGGATTGCCTGTTATAGAGATGATTGGCACGTTCATGTGGAGCACCATTGGGATAAAGCGCAACAATTCGTCTGTCTGACCGCTGTTGCTGAGTGCCAATACCACATCTTTGTCAGTCATCACGCCTAAGTCGCCATGATATACATCCAGTGGGTTGATGTAGAAAGCGGGCGTACCCGTTGAGGCTAGGGTAGCAGCTATCTTGGCTCCCACATGTCCACTCTTGCCAACACCTGTCACGATAATCTTGCCCTTGCAGTGATACATCATGTCCACTGCCTTCTCAAAATTGTCGTCCATATATGGTATTTGGTCCAGAATGGCTTGTGCCTCATCACGCAAGGCTTGCTCGCCGTAACTTCTTATTGTTTGATCATCCATTACTTTAATAACTCTTCTATCAGTGATTCTAACTTTTTTAATTCTAGCATATTGGCAGCATCGCTCTTGCCCTTGTCTGGATCAGGATGCACTTCGAAGAAGTAACCATTTGCTCCGAATGCCTTGGCTGCCTTGGCCATGGCTGGTACAAACTTGCGGTCGCCCACGGTCTTGCCGTCTCCTGCACTAGGACGCTGCACGCTGTGGGTGCAGTCCATAATGACTGTTGGCACAATCTCCTGCATGTCAGGAATGTTGCGGAAGTCTACCACCAAATTGTTGTAACCGAAGCAGTTGCCACGCTCGGTGAGCCATACTTCCTTGGCACCGCTCTCCAAAGCCTTCTCCACAGGATATTTCATGTCTCGTCCGCTCAAGAACTGAGCTTTCTTGATGTTTACTATCTTGCCAGTCTTGGCGGCAGACACCAAGAGGTCGGTCTGTCGGCAGAGGAAGGCTGGTATCTGGAGCACGTCGCACACCTCGCCAGCAGCCTCAGCCTGATAGCTCTCGTGGATGTCGGTAAGGATGCGGAGACCATATTTCTCCTTGATGTCACCTAGCATTTGGAGTCCTTTCTCTAGTCCTGGTCCACGGAATGAGTGGATGCTAGTGCGGTTAGCCTTGTCAAATGAAGACTTGAATATAATGTCGGTACCTAATTTCTGATTGATGCGTACAAGTTCTTGAGCCACTGTCTCCAACAGCTCCATCGACTCGATGACGCAAGGTCCTGCTATGAATGTTGCCATTATTTTAATTGAGAATTAATAATTAATAATTAAGAATTAGGCAAGCTCCTTTATTTTTCGTCTAGAGGAGCCTGCTTGATAGTAATCTCACGCTGTGGGAATGGGATTTCGATATTGTGCTCATTCAGTGTATCGTAGATGCACTCCATGATGGTGGCATCGTCGAGAGCCTGGGTGAGTACATTGACCCAAACCACAATCTTCAGGGTAATGCAGCTATCGTCGAAACTCTTCAGCAATACCTTCACTCCCTTTTCCTTATAGATGCAGTCCAACTTGGACAGTTCGTCAACGAGCAATTGCTTTACTTGCTTCACATTGCTGCCGTATGCGATACCAACCTCCAGTGCATCAAGCTCATAACCATGATTCTTGGTCATGTTCTTGTAGTTCTTGGAGAAGAGCTGTGAGTTCTGGAATGCAATGACCGAACCATCAATGGCTTCCAGCATGGTAGAGGTATAGCTGATACTGCTCACTCTACCACGAGTACCATCACAGATGATATAGTCGCCCACCTTCACACGTCCCATCATCAGGGAGATGCCATAGTAGATGTTCTCCAGGATGTCCTTGGATGCAAAACCGAGACCAGTAGACAAACCTGCGAAGATGGCGAGCAACCAAGACTTACCAACCTGGAACACGCTGAGGGCTATCATCAGCCAGATGCCCCATACCAATACCTGCAATACGTTCTTGAACATCACAATCTTGGAAGCTGCCGATGTAGGGTCGGTCTTCTCGAAGTGATGGCACATGAAGTCTACGGTGGTTATGTTGATATAGTTGAACAAGAAGTAGAGGCAAGCCACCCATGATACACTATAGAGTGAAGCGGTGAAGTTGGTGGTATGGATATAGTTCTTGTTGAATATCATCCAAGTTGTGTCGCTCATGTTGAATACATCTGCCGCCCAGTAGATGGACACGATGAATGAGAGTACACCCGAGATAGGAAGGAGTACCTTGTATACAAATCGGTAGCCCCATTTCTCAGTGATAGCCTTGTTAGCTAAGCGCTTACGCTTGGAGTATACGCTGAGCCAACCCTCCACACAAGTGATGGTGAGCACACAAGTGAGCTGCATCGTCCACCAGATGATAATCTGTACGGCAAGCAGCGTAAAGCCCACCCATGCACAGATGGTGCTCAGGACAAATACGGCAAGTGAGATGTAAGCGTATGTCTTATCAGTACGCAGCACCTGGTCGTGCTTTCTGCCTATCACATTCCACTGCCACAGGGCGCAAAGCAACAGGATAGGAGGGAATATGAGGTTGACCAAGTCATTTGGTATCAAGATGATACGGAATACGATGACGATAAATCCCACCAACATCAATGGAGAGTAGATGCGGAAGGTATTCTTGATCTTGTCGTTGCTCACACGCAGCAAGATAGATACCAAGATACCACCTATCAACCAAGCAAACTCTACCAGCAACTGGCTCGCCATGATGACGAAGTTCTGCTTGGCTATCAATCTGATAACACCCAGTATGGCTGCGAAGGTAATGATGGTCATCGCCATGATGATGCAAGGACGCTTCGCCATGAAACTCTCCTTGATGCTCTCGAAGAAACCACGTTTCACCATCATGGTGATAGCAAAGCGAATCACGAAGAGATTGATAAACACGGAGATGAGTCCATAGAAGATGATGATACCAAAGAGGATACCAATGATACGCACATCCCATTGCGACATCATGCCGGGCGCAGGCTTGTATTTCTCTGACATAGAGGCTCTTGCCTCTCGATAGTTCATGCCTAGATTGCGCAAGATGTGCAGGTAGTTGTCACCTCCATTGTTGAAGATGCTGTTCTGTATGTCACCATAGCGGCGGTTGGCATAGTCGTTGAGCGCCTTCAACTTCTTGTCGGTACGGTCGTAGGCTTGCACATACTGCTTCAGCTGTGTCTGCTTCTCCACCAACTGTCGGCGGATGTTAACCGCCAACGTCAAGTCCACGTTGCGGTTCACCTGCGCCTCATCGCTGAGGAACATGGTGTTCATGCCATAAAGATAGTTGATCAGCGAGTCATATCGAGCCACCTCAGTATCAGTCTGTTTGATCATATCGCGGAAAGGCACCGCCTTCGACTTAAACTTTCTGAACTGTTCGGTAGCCTCATGGCAAGCGTATGTCATGTCGAAGATATACCCATTGCGCTGCGAATAGAGCATGATGGAGTTTTGGTCAGCTTGCTTCACGATGCTGATCAATTCCTTGATAACGGCTTGTTGTTGAGCCTTAGCCACCTTGTTCTGTTTCTCCAAATCGATGTGGTAGTTGGTCAACTCCGTACGCAGCATATAGAGCGTAGTATCGAGGTTGGCCTCCTTGAGCACAGCATTACTTGGCAGCACGAATGCCACCATCAGTAAGATAAGGATGTATAACTTCTTTTTCATAACTAGTCATTTTGACTGCAAAGTTATTAAAAATTCGAGAAAAAGCAAAGAGAAAATCACCTTTTTTTATAGAATAGCCCTGATAGAAACGATTTTTTCACTCTTCTTTTGTGTTTTTCCTCCAAATCTTTTGTCTTTTTCATTTAAAATGATTACATTTGCAGCATCAAGCGGATATGTTATCCATTGCTTCAGCAGTAATTCATAAAAAACAGATACAATGAAGAAAATACTCATAGCAGACAGTGGCAGCACCAAGACCGACTGGGCTTTGGTGGACGAGCAGGGTGGGGTAATGATGACCAGCAAGACGCAAGGCATCAATCCCATCCATCAGCAAGATGCCGCTATCTTAGATATTCTATGTCGTGACCTCGTCCTTGCCGAGCAGCCCCAAGAGGTATACTTCTATGGCAGTGGCGTTACCGAGGCGATGAAACCTCGCATGAGATCCTTGCTCCAGCAGGCATTCCCCGAAGCCAAGGTCTTTGCCGAAGGCGACATGATTGGAGCGGCGCGTGCCCTCTTTGGCGATCAGCCAGGCATCGCATGCATCTTGGGAACGGGAGCCAACAGTTGTCTCTATGATGGCAAGCAGATTGTGATGAATACCCCACCGCTTGGTTACATCTTGGGGGATGAGGGCAGTGGGGCCGTATTGGGCAAGCAGTTCCTCAATGGCATCTTCAAGGGCAGCCTTCCAGCCTCCTTCAAGGAGAAATATCTCAAGTGGTCTGGTCTGGATTATCCCACTATTATTAATAAGGTATATAGAGAGCCACTGGCAAATCGTTATCTCGCCAGCATCTGTCCTTTCATCTCCCAACAATTGGAAGAGGCAGATAAGTATGAGAATGGCAGCGACCAACTAGCCGAGGTGATGGCACTCTATCGCATGGTGCTGGGATGCTTCAATCTCTTCTATGAGAACAATCTCACACCTTATATTAATTTTGTGAATGTGAGCTTGGACGACATCAGCCAGTTGGATCCAGGAGTGAAAGCTTGGGATGGCAGCCTGGGCGGAGTCCCTCCTGTAGGCTTTGTGGGCAGTGTGGCACATTACTTCCGTTCGCCACTCACCTTGGTGATGCACGATGAGCATCATTTGGAGATTTCCCAGATTTTGCAGGCACCAATGGCGGGCTTGATAAAATATCACGCAAAATGAGCAAAATCTGCACTGAAACGTTAAGAAATGTAGCGTTTCGGTGCATTTTTGGTTAAGAAAAGTGGATGATATAACATTTTATACCCCTGAAAATAACATTTTAGCACCTTTTTTGTCCGTTATTTGTCTATCTTTGCACCTGTAATAGAATAAACATCACAACGATATATTTATAGGAAAGGTCTTTCGGGGCTTACACCTTATTTATATATAGGAAATATTAAACCTGTCTCGTATGGGCAAGATATTAAACCTAGAAAGCAAAATTATTAATTTAAACCTAAAGTAATTATGAGAAAAACATCTCAGAAATTCTCGCAGGGCGGTATGCTCTGTAAAATTGCCTTGGTAGCCATCATGTTGGCATTCCAGGCAATGTTAGGAATCGGAGCGGGTGTCCTCAATGCTCAGACGGTTAAGGGTACAGTCATCTCTGGTACCGACAATGAACCATTGATTGGTGCAAGTGTCATGGTACAGGGAACCAAGATTGGTGCCGTAACCGATCTCGATGGTAACTTCGCTATCGAGGCTAAGAATGGACAGACCCTCGAAGTGTCTTATTTGGGTTTCATCACCCAGAAGATCAAGGTAACCGGTTCTGTAGTGAATGTAACCTTGAATGAGGACAAGCAATCTCTCGATGAAGTCGTCGTCGTGGGTTACGGTGTTCAGAAGAAAAAGTTGGTGACTGGTGCTACCGTTCAGTTGAAGGGTGACGACATTGCCAAGTTGAACACAACTAACCCACTGTCTGCCATGCAAGGTCAGACTCCTGGTGTCAACATCGTATCAACTTCTGGTCAGCCAGGTGCAGCGATGAGTGTTACCATCCGTGGTTTGGGTACTGTAGGTAATTCACAGCCTCTTTATTTGATTGATGGTGTAGGTGGTGATATCACAACCTTGAATCCTGCCGACATCGAGAGCATCGACGTCTTGAAGGATGCCGCTTCTGCCGCTATCTATGGTGCGCAGGCTGCCAATGGTGTCGTACTCGTTACCACCAAGAGTGGTAAGGAAGGTTCTTCTAAGATTACATACGATGGATATGTAGGTTGGCAGACCTTGGGTCGCAAGTTTAATATGCTCAACAGCAATGAGTATATGCAGATTATGGATGAGGCTCGTCTCAACTCAGGTATGTCTCCTGTAGATTGGATCTCTTTGAACTCTATCCGTGATAACGACGGAAATGTATACGATACAGACTGGATTGACCAGGCTGTAGACAATGGTGCCTTGACCACTAGCCATAGCTTGGCATTCACAGGTGGTAGCAAGACATCTACTTATTCTATCTCTGGTGGTTATACTGGACAGGACGGTCTCATCGGCGGTTCTGACGTTTCTTATTATAAGAGATATAATCTCCGCGCCAATTCTGAGCACAAGATGTGGAATGGATTGGTAACTATCGGTGAGCATGTAGGTTTCGTTTACAAGGACAGCCGAGGCATGAGCACTGGTAACATCTATAACAACAACCTTCGTGGAGCATTCTCTACATCTCCACTTGTTCCTGTTTATGATGCTGATGGCAATTACTTCTCTACAGTAGGTTCTGATTGGAACCCTAATGATAGTAACCCATACGGTACCATGATGATGAACCGTTACAATCAGACCAAGGCTACTTCTGTAGATGCCAATGTATATGTACAGATTGAGCCTATCAAGAACTTGAAGTTCCGTACAGTGTTCGCTGTTAACTATGGTGGTTCTGATTATCGTTCTTTCTCACCTATTTATAAGTTTACTCCTCAGAGCGGTAATGGTGTAACCAAGGTTAACCAGAGCGATGGCAGTGGTATCTCTTTGGTTTGGACCAATACTTTGACATACGACTTTGATATCAAGGATCATCACCTCAGTGCTTTGATTGGTAGTGAGACTACTAAGTATGATGGTAGCTATACCAGTAGCTATGGTGTAAACCTTACAGCAGGTTTCGATGATTGGGAGCATGCTTATATTGCCAATACAGATATGAGCCATACTGACCGTAAGGTAAATGGTGGTCCTTACGACCCATCTCGTGGTCAGTCTTTCTTCGCTCGTTTGGGTTGGTCTTGGAAGGATCGTTATATGATCAATGCTACTATGCGTGCCGATGGTTCTTCTAAGTTTGCCAAGGGGCATCGTTGGGGGTACTTCCCATCAGTCAGTGCAGGTTGGACTTTGACAGAAGAGGATTTCATGAAGTCTACAGCTTCTTGGTTGGATTTCTTGAAACTCCGTCTCTCTTGGGGTCAGGTAGGTAATGCCAACATCAAGTGCTACCAGTACTTGGCACCTGTTACTACAACTAATACCAATTACAACTTCGGTGCCACAGGTGGTACTGATGCTTGGGTAAATGGTGCTTATACTAGCCGTCTTGCCAACGAGAATGTTAAGTGGGAGACCTCTGAGCAGTACAATGTTGGTTTGGATGCTCGTTTCCTTCGTCAGCGTTTGTCTTTGACCTTGGATGGTTATATCAAGAATACCAAGGATTGGTTGGTTCAGGCTCCTATCTTGGCTACAGCCGGTACAGGTGGTCCTATCATCAATGGTGGTGATGTAAAGAACAAGGGTATTGAGATAGGTCTTTCTTGGAATGACCAGATTGGTAAGGATTTCATCTACAGTGTAGGTGCTAACTTTGCTTACAACCACAATGAGGTTGGTTCTATCCCAACAGAGGATGGTATCATCCATGGTGCTACCAACCAGATTTATAACAATGCCGAGGAGTTCTATCGTGCAGAGAATGGTCATGCCATAGGTTACTTCTGGGGCTATAAGACAGCAGGAATCTTCCAGAACCAGCAGGAAATCAATGAGTGGGTTGCAGCTGGTAATGGTGTGATGCAGAGCAATGTACTGCCAGGTGATGTGAAGTATGTAGATATCAATCACGATGGCGTTATCAATGCTAATGATAAGGTAGACCTGGGTAATGGTCTTCCTAAGTATACTTTCGGATTCAATTTCAACCTGGGTTGGAAGGGTTTCGACTTGGCTGCTAACTTTACAGGTGCAGCAGGTTTCAAGATTGCTCAGTCTTATCGTGACCCAAGTTCATCTCAGGGCAACTATAGCCGTCGCATCTTGAACCGTTGGACAGGTGAGGGTACCAGCAATGAGATTCCACGTGTTACTTACGGTGATGTCGGTAACTGGTTGTTCTCAGACCTTTATCTCCAGGATGGAGACTATATCCGTTTGCAGAACCTCACTTTGGGTTATGATTTCAAGAAGCTCATCGCTTGGAAGGGACTCTCTAAGTTGCGTCTCTACTTCCAGGTACAGAACCTCTTTACTTTGACCAAGTATGATGGTATGGATCCAGAAATCGGTTCTTACAATGGTACAGATGGTAACAGCAGCGACTCTTGGGTATCTGGGGTTGATATGGGTTACTATCCACATCCTCGTACATTCATCGTAGGTTTAAATCTTGCATTCTAATTTTTAAATGGGAAGTAATATGAAAAGAAAACATATATTGATGAGTGCCTTATTGTTGTCAGCCTTGTCTTTGACATCTTGCGACGACTATTTGGACACTTCATCTAAGACAAATATGAATACCGAGACCGCCTACAGCACTCCAGCTGCGGCTGACATGGATCTCGTGGGCTGCTACGATGGATGGCAGCGTACACTCAGTGACGAGGGTATCGGTATGTATTTGACCGCCGAGTTTGCTTCTGAGGAGGCTTTTGGTGGCTTAGGTCTTTCTGATGCAAAGAACAATAACGTCATCGACCAGTTCGATCTCGGTATTGCTCCGTCTTATAATGACCTTTACAATACAGATTGGAAGAACTATTATGCAGCTATCTTCCGCTGCAACCAGTTGATTCAGGCAGATGCTACTATCAATTGGAATGGTGATACCAAGGCAGAGGGACGTATCATGGGTGAGGCTCGTGCCCTTCGTGCCATCTTGTATTTCGACTTGGTTCGTCTCTTTGGCGATGTACCTTTGTTGTTGACTCCATCAGAGGAGAACATCCCACGTACTCCTGCCAAGGAAGTATATCAGGCTATCTTTGATGACTTGAAGTATGCAGCTGAGAATATTCCTGCTGATGCTTATCCTTTGAAGGACCGTGATTCTAACGATGGTCGTATCACCAAGTATGCAGCTGAGGCTTTGATGGCTCGCGCGTACCTATATTATACAGGTTATTATGGCGAGGAGCATCCTGCTTGTTCTAAGGCTGATGCAACAGCAGCCATCAATGATGTAGTAGACAATGGTGGTTACGAGTTGGAAAAGAATTATGCCGACTTCTGGATGCCTTCTTGTACCAAAGATGCTTCTTCCAATGGCACCTATGCTTGGGAGACAACTTACGCAGGTAAGTGGTATGATGGCAAGACTTGGAAGGCAGGTCAGGGTAGTTTGTCAAAGGAGATTGTCTTGAACTTGAAACTCAACTCTACTCATGACTACAATGGTAATGGTGATGGTAATACCTTCTCTGTTTACCTTGGCCCTCGTAACAAGTGTGCTACCAATGTTTGTATTTCCAGTGGTTGGGGTGCTTGCTCAGTTACTCCATATTTCGTAGAGCAGTACAAGAACGATCCTCGTTTCAATGCTTGCGTTTGGAGTTGTGATGAGGCTGGATTTGCAGCTGATGAGTCAGACTCTTATGAATATACGGGTTACTATACTCGCAAGTATGCTCCAATGTGCTTCGCTGATGGTACACGTCAGGAGGTAGGTTTTAAGTTGGGTGAGCAGCACCAGAACGTTACTTACTATCAAGATTATACTATCATGCGTTATGCCGACGTATTGTTGATGCACTCTGAGTTGAACGGTACCAATTGGGGATTGAACAAGGTTCGTGCCCGTGTAGGTTTGGATCCAGAGGATTATAGCATTGAGAATATTCGCAAGGAGCGTGCCATCGAATTGGCTTTCGAGGGTGTTCACTTCTGGGATTTGATGCGCTATGAGAAGGATGGTGCTTATGCAGCCAAGGCTATCACGGAAGCTCAGAATGGTGTGAAGGTAAAGAATGGTGGTGTTGAGACTACTACCAAGTTCTCTACCGACAACTTCACTTCCAAGAAGGGCTTGATGCAGATTCCTAATACCCAGATTACTCTCTCTGGTGGTGTCTTGACACAGAATCCAGGTTGGTAAAAAGGAGTAGATTAGGTAACATAATAAAAATATTTAATAATAGAAGATATGAAAATGCATAATCATATATTGACGCTTCTTGCAGCCATGGTGATGTTCTTGGTAGCATCCTGCTCCCCTGAAGACTTTGGCTTTGGCAAGAAGACTTACTCTCCAGAAGACTTGGTGGAGGGAAAGGCTTATACCGTGACCGTAGAAGGTAACGTGTTGAAGCTGGAATCAAAGATATCTGATGCCACTCCTCTTTGGGTTACTCCTATTGGACGCTCACAGGAGCAGAGCCTCAGCGTAGAACTTCCTTTTGCTGGTGAGTATGAGGTGACATTTGGTGTGGAGACTCCTGGCGGTATCGTGTATGGTGATCCTTACAAGATTACTTTGGCGCAGAACGACTTCTCACTCTTGAGTGACAACAAGTGGTTCTATCTTGCTGACAAGGATTATAAGACTGGCGACCCATTGCCATCTGCTGAGACTCTTGCCAAGGGTATCAGCAAGAAGTGGTATCCTTGTGATGCTAACTATGGCGTAGGTCAGTGTACTGCTCCTGTGATGTATATCGCTCCATACGATCCTGATGGTGATGGCAAGGGATTTACTGCGGAAGAAAAAGACGATAAAAATGTTGCATATAGAGACATTGTGTTTGGTACAGGTAACTGGAAACCAAATTGGGATCCTGGTTTCCAAAGCTGGTTGGTTCCTGAGGATGATCCATACATGGATTCTTATATGACCTTCAGTATGGATGCTCAGAATGGTTGTGTTGCTACTATGTATCGTGGTGAGTCTGGTAAAAAGGGCACTAGCACGGGTACTAATATGGTAGGTAAGTTCAATATGAACCTCAATGATAAGACCAAGCCTCTTATCACATTCACAGATTGCTATTCTATGCATAATGTAGGTTTTGATGAGGTATGCTCTAACTATACCCAGGACATCCAGATTGTAGAGTTGACCCCATACGTTCTCCAGTTAGTTACCAAGCGTACTAATAGCGAGGGCAACTGGTACATCTGCTGGAACTTCGTTTCTGAGGATGTCATCAAGACTCATGGTCAGTGCATCCCTAAGTCAGAGCAAGGCTTGATTCAGAAGGTAAGTCCTAAGTTGCCTGAATTTGACAACATCTTGACCGACTTGTTCAAGACCGAGATTGGTGGTGTTGAGTATGTTGGTAGCCAGATGACATTCAATTTGGATTCAGACAAACCTTACGATTTCAAGTGGTGGAATGGTTCACCTAATATTTCATATTCAGAAAAAGAGACACCTTATGTGAAGGCTTGGGAGAATGTAATTGGTGGCAATTACAATGACACATGGGCACCTAAGGCAACGGATGATGCAATTGATAATTTCGAACTTGTTATTCGCAAGAGCGATGGTAAGTACAAGTATGAGTGTGGTGATGTGAGCGGTGAAGTCAAGATTGAGGATAATAAGTTGATCTTTGACAAGGAGATCTCTGTCATCTCAGTTTCTTCTGACAAGCGTACCATTACCTTGAAGGGCAAGGAATTCACCATCTTGGCTAATGATCCAGGAGAGTCTTTGACAATTGGTGTTCCTGAGACTAAGGATGAGAATGGTATTGTGAACTCTTATCTTGTAGCTAACCTTTCTTACAAGAAGGTAACTTCAGGTCCTGCAGGTCCTACAGTTATTAAGGTGGACAACACCAAGCTCAATGTTTACTTGGAGCAGGGTAAGTATTTCCGTATTGAGATGTATAACCCTTGGAACTCTAGGGAGTGGCCTATCGATATTTCTACCGTTAAGGTGAAGAAGGGTCAGACCTTGAGCATGACCTTCAAGATTGAAGGTTTGACTTGGAATGAGGGTGCTAAGCCTAAGGCTGTGCTTTGCCAGAATATTGACAATGCTGGTTGGGAGACTGGTTGCTTCGACTTGGATTATGCTGTAGAGTACAACATGAATGGTGAAACTACAGTTACTTGGAAGAATAACACAGGCGCAACAGCTGCCTTCAGTGGTGCTAGCTGTATCACAATGACATTGCAGTTGGATGGTTTCGGCTCAGCTCCTCTTGATGGTGAGGGTAATCTTGACACAGAGAAGTGCAAGGCAACCGTTACATCTCTTACTATTCAATAACTTTAATAGCGTAAACTTATGAAGAATAAAATATTATACGGAATTATGGCCTTCGTCATGGGTATCTTCATGACAGGCTGTAGCGATGATGACTATTCTGTCAACAAGAATCCGTTGCTCGACGATAGTTCTGTAGTAACTGGTTCTGCTGATGTTACGGCTACATCCGCTACATTCCACGGATCTGTTAAGGGATTGGAGAATCAGGCTGCCAATGCATACGCCACAGGCTTTATGTATGGTGATTCTGAGACCAATCTGAGTGAGAAAGCCGCTGCTTCTAGCGATGCAGAGTTCTCTGCTACCATTACTGGTATGCCTGGACAGGTGGTTTACTATCAGGCCTTTGTTACTTTGCAGGGCAGATTGACCTACAAAGGTGCTGTTCAGCAGGCTGTATTGACAGATGCTAAGGCTATTACTGGTGAGGTGAAAGACTTGACAGCTAACTCAGCAGTATTGCAGGGTAGCCTTCAGTTAGCTCCATCAGAGGCAGCTAGCGGTATCGTCATCTCTGGTAAGGAGGGACAGGAAAATGTACGTGCTGGTGTACGTATCATGGCTTCTGGCATCAATGACAATTATGAGATCAAGGCAGAGGGCTTGCTCCCTAATACGACTTATCATTATACCGCTTACCTCGATTTGGGTAATGGTACAGTATATGGTCAGGAGCGCAGCTTCACTACTCCTGAGGCTGAGTTCAATCCTGATGAGGACCTCGTAGACTTGGGCCTTTCTACTAAGTGGGCTAAGTATAATGTAGGTGCTACAAAGGCTACCGAGCTTGGTGGTCTCTTCGGATTTGGTGATATGACTGGTTTCCAGACCAGCATCAATCTTGAGGATTATGCTTCTGCTGATATTTACAAGACCGATCGTGATGTTGCCAATAAGGTATATGGTTCATGGGTTACCATGCCAACCATCGATGAGTTTGAGGAGCTCTTCACCGAGTGTAAGAAAGAATGGATAGAGGATACTGAGAAACATGTTGCTGGTTACAAGTTTACCGGTCCTAATGGAAACTCTATCTTCTTGCCTGCAGCCGGTACCCGTACTCAAGGTAATGTTTCGGGTGAGGGCTTGAACGGTTACTATCTTTCAGGCTCTATCAATGCCACTGACAACCGATTTGCCATGGCATATAGCTTCGATAAGAATGCTGCCCGCCGCACTGCCACTCCTGTTTATCAGGCATTGGCTATCCGTCCGGTTTCTGTAGCTAAGAATGTGAAGTTTGACAAGACTAAGCTTTATAACACTTGGGAGTTTGACTTGAAGCCTGATGAATCTCATTATAAGTTTGTAGGTCCTGTATTTTTCTATGGCAAGGATGCATGTTGGGCTTCTTATACCAATAACCAGCCAGTTGTGGGTGAGACTACAGGATGGGATGCAGACTATGCTAGTATTAAGTCTTGGGCGATCACTGATCCTAACCATTGTGGCGGAACCATGACTTTCTACATGGACGAAGAAGGTAATGATAAGGTGAAGGTTCACCAGATTCTTGCGGATGGGTCTTATAAGGATTCTGAAGGTACATTCACTGTAGATGCGAAGGGTAAGACGATTACGATGTCTGTTGATCCTTTGAATCCTGTTGAATATCAAGGTGGTATTACTCGTACTGATGAAACTAAGATAAAGGTGATGTCTCTTTCTGACGAGGCGCTTCAGTTGGGTGTAATCCGTTCTAGTGATGGTCAGTTGATGATTTATAACTATGTAACCTCAGATGTCAAGAATGGCTATGTTGCCAAGTTGACTGCTTGGGGTGATGGTGGCAACTGGGATGGTGCAACAACAGTCGTTTCTGGTGGCTCAAAGGCTGTTGGTCAATATACTGTTAAACTTGAAACAACAGAAGCCCGCACCAATGGTAAGGTTTACGTCCTTGATTTGGAAGGCTTTGCTGCCAAATACCCTAAGGCTTTGGTTCGCATTGATGCTATCAAGGCTGATGGGCAGGATTTGAAGTTTGATGCCAACAAGTTCCACTATGGTGACTTGGAAGGTAATGGCAACTACCGCATAGAGTTGTTCAATATCTGGGGTACTGGCACAGCTCAGAATTCCCCATTCCGTGCTAACGGAGGTCCTGGTGATGCTGGTGAGCCTGCTCTTGCTTTCAATAAAACCTTGGAGGTAACATTCTCTGTAGTTTCTACTACCAGTGATGGTACTGGTGTCTACACTCCTACATTCAATGCCGTTCGTGGCTGGGGTGAAGGTGAAGCTCAGTTGTGGGGATATAACGATGGTTCTACTTTGAAAGTTGTTAAGAGTGACAAGGGCCAATACTCTCTCGAGAACAATCAGTTCGATATGACTTATGAAGGTTCGGGCTTTGAAGGTGGTACTATCATGACATTCGTTGAGATTGCTGACCTTTATGGTTTCTTCCCAGGCACACACAGTACTTTGGATGAGTTCTATCTTGACGGTAAGGCTGTTTCTTACGATAAGTCTAAGGTGATTGACTCCAATGAGAATCCTAAGTATCGTTTGGAATTGTTTAATTGCTATGGTGCTACAAAGGATAATTGTGCATTTGGTGTCAAGGATGGTGATTTGATGCGAGAGCTGGGCTTTAATAAGTCTATGCGCGCTAAGTTTACTGTTCACAGCTTGTTTGCTGTACCTCAGTGGTAAAAATAATAGTTACTAATATGAAAGCAATGAAAAGATTTAAATATTTATTATTGTTGATGATGGGTGTCATCGTAGGCTTAGCCTTCTCGGCATGTTCTGATGACGATGATGACCCTGTCAGATTCAAGGTGCTCAATCCTGAGCTTACCTTCGAGGGAGTAGGGGGGACACAGTCTCTCACCGTTCAGTCTCCTATCAAACCAACTCTGACCATTACCGATGGCGCAGATATCTGTACCATCGCTGAGGGTAGTGTTGAAGGTGATACCTATAATTATGATGTTACTTTGTCTGCCAACACTGGCGAGGAGGCTCGCTCCGCAACCATCCGTGTGGTAGCAGGTACAAGCCGCAAGGATGTTACCATCTCTCAGGCAGTTCAGCCTATTGATATTCCTACTGGTGAGATGAAGCATTCTGCCAAGGAATTGGCTGCCCTGATGTATGCTGGTATTAATATAGGTAATACTATGGAGTGCCCAGGCAATGAAGGCGCTTGGTCTGGCTCTAAGGTAAACGAGGAGTATATCAAGGGTTTGAAGGCAGCTGGCTTCAATGCCGTTCGTATTCCTTGTGCTTGGGATTCTTACATCACTGACAAGACTTCATTTGAAATCGATGCCAAGTGGCTCGACCGTGTGGCACGTGTCGTTTCTTGGTGTATTCAGAATGATATGTACGTAGTTCTCAACTCTCACTGGGACAATGGATGGTTGGAAGACAACATCTTCGATGCTTCTAAGAAGGATGCCATCAATGCAGAGCAGAAGGCTATCTGGACTCAGATTGCCAACAAGTTTAAGGACTATGACGAGCATCTTCTCTTTGCAGCTTGCAATGAGCCTGGTATGAACGAGACTTCTAGCAAGGGCAAGAAGTGGACTGATGCTGAGGCTGTGGCTCGTGTAGTAGAGTATGAGCAGACCATGATAGATGCTGTTCGTGCTACTGGTGGCAACAATGCTAAGCGTACCTTGATAGTTCAAGGCTTGGGTACAAGCATTGCTGAAACCAATGGCTATATGACAGCTCTCCCTACAGATGCAGTGGAGGATCGCTTGATGGTAGAGGTTCACTTCTATGAGCCATATCAGTTTGCCTTGATGGAGGAAGATGCTTCTTGGGGCAAGTGCTATTACTTCTGGGGCAAGGACAACCAGGTAGCTGGTTCTGACCGCAATACACCAGATGCTTCTGCTGAGGCTTGGGTAGATGCTTCTATGAAGAAGATGTACGATAAGTATGTTAGCAAGGGCATTCCTTGTATCATCGGTGAATATTCTGCCATGTTCCGCAACTTGTCTGAGAATCAGGATATTCATGACAAGTCTGTAGCTTACTATGGTGAGTATGTTACTAAGGTGGCTAAGAACAATGGTTGTGTTCCATTCTATTGGGAGACAGGTACAGTTATCAACCGCAAGGATGGTTCTGTCAAGAAACAGGCTGTCGTAGATGGTTTGATGAAGGGTGCTCAGGAAGGTAAGTATCCTTGGTAATAGTTAGATTACTATCAATCATTTTATATTAAAGGCAAGAAAGACTAACACTTTCTTGCCTTTTTTCTTCACTTGTAACATTTTGTGTATATAAATGAAACATATTGTTACGTGCCTATAGCAGAAAAAGTGTTAACTTTGCAGAAGATTAGCTGCACTCAGCAATTTGAAAGCAAGCTTTCATTGCGTTCGTTTGCATAATCTTTGCACTTGTAATCTAATAAAGACAATAACTTTTAAACATAAATTGAATGAAGAAAGTAGTTATGATAGCATTGGCTGTAGCTCATTTTGCCTTTGCTGGTGCTCAGGTAAAGCCTGAGAATCCTAAGATGGCTAAGATGGGACTGACGGCTACTGAGTTGGCTCATTATATGGCTCCGGGTGTGAATCTTGGTAATACCATGGAGGCTTGCGACTGGAACGACGTGTTTACCAACAACGCCGGACTGAAGTCGGAGACCTCTTGGCAGAGTTCCAAGACTTCGGAGGCTTATATCGCTAGCCTGAAGCTGAGAGGATTCAATAGCCTGCGCATCCCTTGTAGTTGGGCGGCGGGTCATCTCCTCGACAAGGAAGCGATGAGCATCGACCCTGCTTGGATGAATCGCATTCAGGAAATCGTGAACTATGCCTTGAAGGCTGGTCTCTGCGTCATCATCAATGAGCACTGGGACGGCGGATGGATGGAGCACGATGCCTTTACCGACAAGGTGAATGTGGCTGAGCGCAAGGAGATGTATCGCAAACTCTGGACCAATATCGCCAAGGCTTTCCGAGGTTATGATGAGCGCGTGCTCTTCGGTGCGCTCAATGAGCCAGGTGTGGGTGGTGCTAGCCCTAAGGCTGAGGGTGAGATGCTGAACCCAGATAGCAAGGTGTTTGCTGATAGATTACTGGAGTATGAGCAGGTGTTCATTGATGCCGTTCGTGCTACTGGAGGTAAGAACGCTAAGCGTGTGCTCATCGTACAGGGACCAAAGACTGAGATAGACTTGGCTGATAAGGACTCTTATGATATCACTCGCCTCAAGGACAAGGCGCAGCATCGCTTGATGGCTGAGGTTCACTTCTATGATCCATATACCTTTACCCTGATGGATAAGGATGCCGACTGGGGCAAGGTGGCTCTCTACTGGAAGGGACACGCTCCGGCTGATGACCAGGGCAGAACCGTGAGCACCATCTGGTACAACAATCAGAATGTGGATGCTTATCAGCATGTGACCAATCAGCTTCAGAAGATGAAGAAGAAGTTTGTGGACAAGGGCTATCCTGTAGTCATTGGCGAATATGGTGCCAATCGTAAGGACGCAACCATCTATGGCGGCAATCAGCAGAAGCATGATGAGAGCATGATGGTATGGTATAGCGTGGCAACAGCCGAGATGATGAAGGCGGGGCTCATCCCTTACGTATGGGACATCAACGTGCAGCCTCTGCCTCACATGACTCTCTTTGATCGCAGCAAGACTTCGGTTTCTGATTCTTACATCTTCAAGGGTGTGATGGACGGAGCTGCCGAGGGCATCGAAAGTTTCAAGAAAATCTATCCTCAGCCTTAAAAAACGGAGGAAATTGTTAGTATAGAAATAATAATATGTATAAAGGGCAAGAAAGTATCATGCTTTCTTGTCCTTTTTCGTTATCTTTGCACTCTAGATAGAAATCTAAAAATAATAATCTTATAATACAATTATCATAGATGAAGAAAATATTTGTTTTATTGATGATGGCTTTGGCTACTACGTGTAACCTCTCGGCGAAGTCCAACTTCGTGCAGGTAAAGAACGGACACTTCGTTCGTGACGGCAAACCTTATTATTATGTGGGTACCAACTTCTGGTATGGCGCTATTCTCGGTTCGGAAGGACAGGGTGGCGACCGCAACCGACTCTGCAAGGAGCTGGACAAGATGAAGGAGATGGGCATCGACAACCTGCGCATCCTCGTGGGCTCTGATGGCAAGCGAGGGGTGAAGACCAAGGTGGAACCAACCCTGCAGGAGGCTCCAGGCGTATACAATGATACTATTCTTGCTGGTCTTGACTATCTCTTGATGGAGATGGGCAAGCGCAAGATGCTGGCCGTGCTCTATCTGAACAATTCCTGGGAATGGAGTGGCGGTTATGGCTATTACCTGGAGCAGGCAGGTTTGGGTCAGGCTCCCCGTCCTAACGAAGATGGATATCCTGCCTTCATGAACTTTGTCGCCAAATATGCATCCTGCGAAAAGGCGCATCAGCTATTCTATGATTATGTGAAATTCATACTTACGAGAACCAACAGATATACAAAGAAGAAGTATAAGGATGACCCGGCCATCATGTCATGGCAGATAGGTAATGAGCCTCGTGCTTTCAGCAAAGAGCAGTTGCCTGCTTTCGAAAAGTGGCTGGGTGAAGCGAGCAAACTGATCCGTTCGCTCGATAAGAATCATCTGATTTCTATCGGTAGCGAAGGCAAATGGGGATGTGAAGGAGAACTGAACTGCTGGGAGCGGATCTGTGCCGACAAGAATGTGGATTATTGCAATATTCATCTTTGGCCATACAACTGGAGTTGGGCGAGAAAAGACCATTTGCAGGAAGATTTGGGAATCTCCTGCAAGAACACAAAGGAGTATATTGATGAACATCTTGAGGTATGCGGACGTATCAGGAAGCCATTGGTGATGGAGGAGTTCGGCTATCCTCGTGATGGCTTCTCTTTCTCAACTTCTTCTACAACAGAAGCACGTGATGGATATTATAAGTATGTGTTCAGTCTTGTTGGCGACAATGCTGCATCCGGCGGTTACTTTTCCGGTTGTAACTTCTGGGGATGGGGCGGTTTTGCCAATCCTAAGCATGAGCAGTGGCAGGTAGGTGATGACTATACCGGTGATCCTGCTCAGGAAGCGCAAGGTCTGAACTCCGTTTTCTCTACCGATAAATCTACATTGGATGTAGTAAAAACGCAGGTAGACAGAATGAAGAAGATTGGTAAGAAATAAGTTTGTTGAAAAGAAAAGAGGGTGTGTCATAAGTCTGAATAATAGTTGGCGCATAACAGTTGACCACCGCATGCACAACAGCTGTTGTGCATGCGCATATCAGCTGTTATGCAAGCGCACAACAGCTGTTGTGCGGCCGAAGATACTGACTGTCTCAACAACATATCCTATCTCATCCAACAACATATCCTATCTCTTCCAACAACATATCCTATCTCTTCCAACAACAAGAAGAGGGTGAATCATAAACTTATGACACACCCTCTTTTTGATTTTATCCGTTTCGAACATTGATTAATGTTCTAGATATAATCCGTTATTCATTACTTTCTTCTATGTAAGTTGCGTTCAGGTTTACCTGGTCGCGCGTAATCACGTTCTTGCTGTTCATAGCTGCTTTCCACCAGTCGTTGGATGGCATGTTGCTTCCATACCAAGGCATGAAGAAGCTCCATTTAGCACCAGCGTTCCATGCTTCATCAATGTCAGCTGTAGCAGTGTTGTTATCGATGTTTGTACCACATTCAGCCAGAGCTACGAGCTTGCCAGGATAGCGAGCCTGAATCTCCTTGAACTCCTGAGCCTGCTTGGTTGCATTATAACCATAGAGGTCGCGACCGATGATATCTACATACTTATCGCCAGGATACCAGTCGGCATCATTGTTATAGGTATTGGCATCGCCATTGCAGTTCTGTGTGGTCCAAGCCCAAATCAAGTTGTGGATGCCCTTGCTCTGGAAGTAGTCAAACATGGTTTGCCAAAGCTTCTTGTAAGTCTCAGCACCATCATATCCCCACCAGAACCAAGACTTGGTCCAGCTTGCCTGATTCTTGTAGGTCGCATTACCGGCAGCCTCATGGAAAGGGCGCCATACGGCAGCGATGCCTGCATCCTGGAGTTTGAGCAATACATCTGCCACCTTGCCCATCTCCTGATAGAACCACTTGTTCTCCCAACTGCCTGCTGTGAATACATTGGCAGCCTTGAAGGTGGTCTTGCTAGGATCGCAAGTCACGCCGCTACCGTCTTGACTAGGAGTGGTGCTTTCTGATGTAGGTACATTGAAGTGCCACATCAGCGAAACCAAACCGCCCTTGTCAGCCCAGTTGGTAACTGGGGTAACGTTGTTGTAGTTGATCCATCCATTGCTGCCCTGCTTAGGAACATAGATATGGATGAAATCATAGCAGTTTATGGCAGGATATTTGCCAGTTGCCTTATAGATTCTATCAGCTTCCTTGGTGTTCCAGTTAACGTCAGCGATGACCGAAGAGATGGTTTTGCTGCCATAATTCAACTGTAGATACTTGTAGAGTTGTTTAGCCTTGTCGGTAGCAGATGCATCGGCGAGGGTCACATCACTTACATCGCTCTCATGATAGATGGAGAAGGTGATGTTTTTGATATTGCTGACATCGTAAGTCTCCCTTGCGCCAAGACCTTCAGACTCTTTGGCGTACACTTCCAATTGATTGTTGGCGTTATGCTTAAGTGAAGAAATCGTATTGGTATTTCCTGTGAGATTCCATTCTATTTGCTTTCCGTCAGTCTTGTTGATGGTAATTTTGTAGCCATTTTTTTGTGCCAAGGCAGTGAATGAAATCATTACTGCCAGGAGTGAAAGTAATATCTTTTTCATGGTCTTGCTATTTTGATGGATTTGTTGTTTATTTTGATGATATATACACCGTGGGTTAAATTATCAAGAGAAATGATGGTCTTGTCGCCTGCGATGACCGGCGAGAGACTTACTGCCTTTCCGTCGAGAGCGAAGGCGCTCACCTGGTTGCGGGTGCCGTCTACAATGATGCGGTCACGTTCGAAGGCAAACTTGTTGTTCGTTTCTACTTGTTTGATGCCTGTCGTTGTACCATAAGTAAAGGTAGAAACCTTCCACAGTTCGTAACTGGCAGTAGTGGCAGTTGAAGTCACAGTCATCTTGTCATTCCCGAAGGTTACTTCCGGTAGCGTGCTCAATGCAAACTCTATCTTGCTTCCATCGTTGAATGATACAAACAGCGACTTGCCGTCGGCAGCTTTGGCTGAGATGCAGCTCAGAGCTACCAGTAAGGATAATGCTATTTTCTTCATATCGGGTTAATGTTTTGGTTAAAATCAAAAATGTGGAGCAGTTAATATAACTACGCCACAAATTTATAAATTATATTTCACATAAATGCGTTTTTTATGTTAAATAATTCTATCGTAGTCCATGTTGGCTGTGATAGTAGCGATATTCTTTTCTGCAGAAACCACGGTGATGATGCTGGGTATTGTCTCAAGTTGCATTGTGGGGTAAGGGAGGTGAGCTGAAGTGGGTATTTTAGTTCAATATATCAGAAAAACAGTTACGTGAGAACGTGTATACGCAAGAAGGACGCAGGAAAGGCTTAGTTAGAATTTGAGGTATATAACATTTTATGCATAACAAATTAACATAATAGTACATACTAGTATCATTTTTTTTTTGTATCTTTGCAGCGGATTTGAACCAGAACGGTAATGTAATGAAGGGAAAAACTTAGTGATGTTTGAAAGGCTTTAAAACTACACCTTATTATATATAAGGGGCTTGAAGATGATTAGACAGCTAGTTCAATATCTATTCTTAGGGATAGAAAAGAGCGGAATAAGTTGCTGATTTACACTTAATAATAAGCTAAAAAACGTTTGAAAAGTGGCAAACTCATTGTGTTTTGCAAGAAAGTATAAGCATTTGATAAAAAAGTATCATGTTTTTAGAAAATTGCTTTGTATCTTTGCAACCGTGAATGGGACATTTCACAAGAAAGAATAAACAATTAAATATAAACCTATTAAATTTACAAAGCTTATGAAAAAGTTTTTTACTTTCGTAGTAGCTGCTTTTGCAGCGTTAACAATGAATGCGGCTGTAGAGGTTGGAAATGATACCTTTACTTTTGGAACCCCAATTTCTTTGAATGGTGGTTATGATGGTAAGTATCACAACTTGAATGAATCAATGAATTTTGATGCATCTGATTATGATTACATTTGGGTGCAGTTCAAGGATGCTACAGGTAAGATTGGCTTCAATCTTGTTTATAGTGAGTGGTTGAAAAAAGAAGCCTGGGGTGATGTCTATGAGACTAAGCAGCAGGTAATAGAAGGAATCACTTCAGGAGTTGTTGGTATTGCCATCGATAAGACTAGTACATACGCGAATGGTGATGTTGATGGAAATTTTACAGGTGATACCTATGATAAGCATCTTCGTCAGGTTTGCTTGCAAGACCAAGGTGTAGCTTCAACAATTACAGTGGTTGGTGTATGGCTTGGCACAAAAGCTGAATTTGAGGAAGCTTTGGCTGGAAACAAACCTCAGGTTAATCCTATTAAGGAGCTTGATCCTGCTGGTGCTACTGGCGGCTGGGGTGATAAGACATTTGATAAAATAACTCAGACTGGTACCATTACAGCAAAAGATGCAGCTGTTGGCTGGTGGTTAGGTGGCACTGATGCTTCTAATTATGATAATTTTGTCTTGGAGTTGGAGAACGTTGCTATTCCTGAGACATTGGATGCCAAGGGCGAGCCAAATAATTATTTGCAGGCTTATGTGCAGTATGATGGTAATGTAACAGAAAATGCTCCTGTAACAGAAGGAAATGTGATAGTTGTGGTTCCTTTGAATGCAGAGAAAAAGGCGAAGGTAATGCAGTTAGGTCTTCAGGGCTCTGCAGGTGCATCATTCGTAGTTAAAAAAGCTTATTTTGCTACTGCGGATAAGACTCCTTCTACTGGCATCTCTAGTGCAGTTGTAGCTTCTAAGGCTAACCCTAAAGCTCCTATTTATAACCTCGCTGGCCAGAAGGTAAGCAAGTCTTATAAGGGAGTTGTTATCCAGAACGGTAAGAAGTTCGTTCAGTAAGTCATATTTTAGAGTATAGTTATTCATAATCGGAGGGTGGAGGTGAAAATTTCACCCTCTTTTTTTGTCTTAGCAAAAATAATGCATAATATTGATAAAACAATATCATGTTATATCTGTAAAATGTAGTATCTTTGCAACCGAAAATAACCTGATTACCTAGAATGTAGATATTAGGTACAGAACAAACTAGATATTAATATAAACTAAATAGTTAACAATTATTATTATGAGTCACAACAGATTAAATTCTAAGTGCAAGTCTGTCATCGGCAGACCTCTTGCGCTCTCCTTGATGATGTTGTTGCCATTGACAGCTTCCGCCCAGAGCAAGGTAACTGGTACAGTTACAGATGCTAACGGCGAAACTGTTATCGGCGCCACCATCAAAATCAAGGGTGTTAATGGTGTGGGCACAGTAACTGACATGGATGGTAACTTCTCCATCAATGCCAAGGCTGGTCAGACACTTGAAATCTCCTATATTGGTTATACCAATAAGACTGTGAAAGTACCAGCCAATGGCAGAATCAGTATTGTTATGACCGAAGACACACACTCACTTAATGAGGTGGTGGTAGTAGGTTATGGTACCATGAAGCGTTCAGATTTGACAGGTTCTGTATCTAGCATTGATGAGAAAGCCATCAAGCAGGGTGTCAACACCAGTATGGAGCAGGCCATGCAGGGACGTATCGCCGGTGTACAGGTAACCCAGAACTCTGGTGCTCCTGGTGGTGGTATCTCCGTACAGATTCGTGGTATCAACTCATTCAATGGAAATGAGCCTCTCTATGTCATCGATGGTATTCCTGTTAGTGGTAACACTAGCAACAATACTTCCGTCTTGGCAAGTATCAACCCTTCTGATATTACCTCTATCGAGGTTTTGAAGGATGCATCAGCAACCGCTATCTATGGTTCTCGTGCATCTAATGGTGTCGTACTCGTTACCACCAAGCGTGGACAGGACGGTAAGGCTCAGGTCTCTTATGATGGTTATATTGGTTGGCAGGCTATCCCTAAATACCTTGACGTGATGAACCTCAAGGAGTATGCCGATTTCTACAATGCTCGTCAGGAGGCTCGTGGATATGGTATCCGTGAGGACTTCAAGGATCCATCGCTTCTGACCAATGGTACAGATTGGCAGAAAGAACTCTTCCAGACAGCATTTATGCAGAATCATGCAGTGAACGTAAGTGGTGGTAATAAGGATATGCACTATTCGCTCTCTGGTGGTTATCTCGACCAGGATGGTGTGGGTGTAGGTTCTGGTTTTACTCGTGCCAGCTTCCGTGCTAACTTTGATACCAATATCAATAAGTGGGTGCAGGTTGGTTTCAATACTGCCTACTCTAACACAAAGCAGACTTTGACCTTCTCTGAGAATGATGTCATCAATACTGCTTTGAATCAGTTCCCTGATGTAGCTGCTCGCAACCCTGACGGAAGTTATGGTGTGCCTGAGGCCAACGATTTCAATACTTCATATAGCAACCCTATCTTTGAGGCTAATATGAAGGAAAATCGTACCAACAATTATCAGTTGGACTATAATGTATTTGCAAATATCAAGCCTATCAAGGGTTTGAATATCCGTATAGAATATGGTGGCAACCGTGGTTGGGGCAACTCATACTACTTTGTACCAGAATATACTTATGGTAATATTAAGGTAGAGAGCCAGAGTACTCGTACCAAGACATTGAGCAAGTATACCGCATTCAAGCAGTATGCTACTTATGACTTCGACCCATTCAAGAACAATCACTTCCAGATTATGTTGGGTCATGAGGCTCAGTGGGGTAACTGGGAGAGCCTTTCTGGTTCTCGCAAGGGTTACATCTCTGATGGTATCCACTCACTTGGCGTAGGTGACTCTTCTACAGCTACTAACTCAGGTGATGATGGTACACCATGGGCTATCGAGTCTTACTTTGGTCGTTTGAACTACAATCTCTTGGACCGTTACTTGATTACAGCAACTCTCCGTACCGATGGTTCTTCTTCATTTGGTAAGAATAATCGCTGGGGTTGGTTCCCATCTGCAGCCGTGGCTTGGCGTATCACACAGGAGCCATTTATGAAGAGCGTGAAATGGTTGAGTAACTGGAAACTCCGTCTCGGTTGGGGTCTTGTAGGTAACCAGAGCACAGGTTCTTATGCTTATGGTGCTACTATGAATAATGTGGCTACCGCCTGGGGTACAGGTTATTATCCAGCTCGTTTCCCTAACCCTGACTTGAAGTGGGAGAGCACCAACTCATGGAACGTGGGTATGGACTTTGCTTTCCTCGACAATCGTATCGAGTTTATCGTGGATGCTTACTTGAAGAAGACCGATAACCTCTTGATGGAGGCTGCTCTTCCTTCATACGTCATCAATAACGATTGGCAGGGTATGAGTGCTCCATGGGTGAACACAGGTTCTATCGAGAATAAAGGTATTGAGTTTACCTTGAACACCGTGAATATCAATAAAGGTGATTGGTCTTGGCGCACAGGTGCTACCTTGTCTATCAACCGCAATAAATTGACAGCCCTCAACAGTGAGGATGCTACTATCTCTGGTAACATCGGTACAGAGACACTGACACTTTCTAAGGTCGGTGATCCTATAGGTCGCTTCTATGGTTATAATGTAATCGGTATGTATAAGACAGCCGATGACTTCTATCAGAAGAACAGCAAGGGTGAGTTCTTGCTCGATGCAGCTGGCAACAAGGTTCCTACTCCACGTCCTGCCGATGGCGATGGTAAGATGTATCCTATTGCCCCTAACAGCATTTGGGTAGGTGACTATATCTTCGAGGATGTGAATGGTGATGGTAAGATTGATAACAACGACCGTACCTTTATTGGTGATCCTAACCCAGACTTTACCTTCGGTTTGAACAACACCATTACTTGGAAGAACTTCGACTTTAGCTTCTTCATCAATGGTAGTGTGGGTGGTGACATCTATAACTATGTTCGCCAGGGACACACCAACCCAGAGAAGTATGGTAACATGATGAAGGAAGTAGCAGGTTATGCTAAGATTGGTTTGATCGATCCTAATGGTTCGGCTACTGATATTAATAATGTATATGTAACTAATCCTACTACCGCTACCACACAGCGTATCAGTACTGCTGGTCAGAGCCAGAATGATAACAACCGTGTAAGCAGCCGCTTCGTAGAGGATGGCTCTTACCTCCGTTTGAAGTCAATCTCCTTGACTTACAACTTCCCAAAGAAGTGGCTGGCTCCATTGCAGATCCAGAGCTTGTCTATCTATGGTAACATCCAGAACTTGTTTACCATCACAGGTTACGACGGCTATGATCCAGAAATTGGTGCTAACGGTCAGAGTGTGATTCTCCAGAATATTGATAACTATCGTTATCCATCACAGAGAATTTATACCTTTGGTTTGAAGTTGGCATTCTAAGCCATCCGACTAGGTGAAATAATAACGATTATATATAAAAAAAGGATATAATATGAACACAAAACATATATTAATGGCTTCTGCCTTGGCTGCTTCTGCGCTCATGACAACTAGTTGTGGCTCAGACTTCCTCGACAAGACACCTGGAGGCAATTACACAGCACCTACTTATTACGCTTCGGATGCTGCCGTGAGAAAAGGTGTGGAGCCTCTTTACAATAAGGCATGGTTCAATTTTAACCGTCGTGCCTTGATTGGTATGGGTTCTTTCCGTGCTAATGATGGATGGAATCCATATGTAAACCCTGAGTTCGCAAACTTTAAGGTTACTGCTTTGACTGAGGAGTTGGGCTTAGCTTGGTCTGCTCTTTACAATGTCGTAACCATGAGTAATGCTACTCTTGCCAACTTGGAAGAGTATTGCACCAATGATGTGACTCCATCCGTAAAGCAGGCTGCCGAGGGCGAGTGCTACTTGATGCGTGGCTGGGCTTACTTCTATTTGCTCCGTGGTTGGGGAGACAATATCCTCTTTGAGGACAACAACAAGTTGGTTCAGAATCCTAACCAGCCATTGAACACAGAGGCTGATGTGTTGAAGTTTATCGTTCGTGACTTCCGCAAGGCTGCTGAGTTGTTGCCAGAGACTGGCACCGATCATCACCCATCCAAGTATGCAGCAAAGGCAGCTTTGGCTAAGGCTCTCTTGGCTCAGAGTGGTTGGGAAGAAGGCTCAACTACAGACCACCAGCGTGATGAGGCTACTTTGAAAGAAGTCGTTCAGCTTTGTAATGAGGTGATCAGTTGCGGTCAGTATTCTTTGATGAGCAATTATGAGGACCTCTTCAAGGCTCAGAACAATGACAACAGCGAGACAGTCTTGGCTATGCGTTGGGCAAGTCCTAACTCTGGCGAGTGGGGTGCGATGAACGCCACTTACTCAGACTTGGCTTTCCCAGAGGTAACAGACGTTAACGTATGGGGTGGTAACTTGACAGCATCATGCGATATGATTGATTATTATAATGAGGATCCAGCCGACTCTATCCGTCGCAAGGCTACATGGTTCTCTCCAAACTCTTACTATAGCTACATCAAGAAGGCTGATGGTGGTTATACCTACAAGCACAACTGGATGCAATGCAAGAAGGGTGTGCTTGGAACCAAGAACGATGTAGAACCAGCAGCTCTTGCTCAGATGGCTTCTCCATTGAATACTTATATTCAGCGCTTGGCTGATGTATATTTGATGAAGGCTGAGGCTATCCTCGGTAACAACGAGAGTACTTCCGACGCTGATGCCTTGGCTGCTTTCGAGGCAGTTCACAACCGTGCTCGTGTTCAGGCAGTTCATCCTGCAAGCATCACCTTGATGGACATCATCCGTGAGCGCCGCATCGAGTTCTGTATGGAGTACTTCAACTGGTGGGATATGGTAACATGGTATCGTTGGAAGCCACAGACCATGCTCAACTTCTTCAACCGTCAGCAGCATCGTGCCTTCGAAATTCGTGAGAACTCTCTCTACAAGAATTCTAATGGTACATTCTCTTATCGTGTAATTCCACCTGGTACAGGAACCTGGTACATCACTGATGAGGAGGGACATGTATATTGGAATGATAAGTTGGCAGAGAGCGAGAATGACAATACAGCCATTAAGGTTGATGGCGGTTATACATATAATGTCAACGAGTTGGTATCTAAGTATGTAACAGGTTATCAGGCTGTAGTTCTCTCAGAGAGCAACATCTTCATGCCATATCCTGAGAGCGATGTCATCCAGAACAAGTACTTGAGCTTGCCTGCTCAGCCATACGAGTTCACTTGGGATGTAGAAAAATAATTGTATTGACAATATTAAATAGATAATCATCTTATGAATAAGAATATATTTAAACATAGATTCGGCTTGCTCGCATTGCTTTTGTTGGCAATGTTGTCCATCACCGTTACTTCTTGTAAGGATGATGAGGAAGGCTTAGGCACTCCTGAGATTACTGGCATCCGTGCTTGTGATCCAGCAAAGGCTGATAGCTTGTTTAGCAAGGCTGGTTGTGGTTCGGTTATCGCCGTGATGGGTAACAACCTGAGCGATGTTCGCAACGTATATATCAATGACCAGAATGTAAGCTTCAACTCTACGATGAATACTCCTCATAGTCTCATCGTAACCATTCCTACTGAGGAAAAGGGATTTAAGTTGACTGCTTTCAACAGCGATTTGAAGGATGAACTTCGTATCGAGACCTCTCATGGTTCTGCTACCTATCAGTTCAAGGTGTTGGCTCCTGGTCCTATTGCTTCACGTATTGCCGCAGTCTATCCTCGTGAGGCTGGTAATGTGATGAAGGTTTATGGTTACAATCTCGTGGATATCGAGAAGGTATATATCACTGATGTAACAGGCGATGAACTTGATGAACAGGTTTGGGAAGATAATGAGGTTCCTGGCAATCATGTTGCTTGTCATTTCAAAATCGAAAAGGCTGATCACGCCATCAATCCTGAAAACCAGGCTTATCGTACAACTTCTATCGTTGATGTAACCGTTCCTGAGGGTGCACCTGAGCACGGAGCTCTGGTTTTGCAGTGTTCAGCTGGTACAGTTTATCTTAACTTCAACTACTTGCCAGGCAAACCTGTAATCAACAGTTGTTCTAACGATATGCCAGAGATTGGTGAAACCTTGGTTTTGACAGGTCGTGACTTTACTCAGATTGACCAGATTACTTATGGTAATGTGGTATTGAAGCAGGCTGATGGTGACTATACTGTTGCAGAATCAGAAGACTCTATCTTTATTCCATTCAAGCAAAAACCAGCTGTAGAGGGTAATAATATGGTTTTGACAATAACCAATCCTGCAGGTTCTGCTAGCGTAGACCGTTTCTACGATTATTCAACCATCCTGACCACCTTCGATGGCGATGCTACAGATAATGCTTGGAAACCAGATGCTTCTTATGTAGATGCTGGTAATGCCGATGGTAAGTATGCTCACATTAATATTGCTACAGAATATCAGCAGTGGTGGGGTACCATGATCTATTTCCGTAAGGATTGGAGTGGTAATTCTTTCTCATTCTCTGATAACATTCCAGCTTCGGCTACGGCTGACGAACTTTATCTCACCATGAATGTTTATGATGCAGGTGATTACAACAATGGTTCTTATTGGGGTTATCTCCGTTATTTGATACAGCCATTGGGCGATGCAGAAAACCAGTATGACAACTTTGAATGGCCTGATGGTGGTTATGACTCTAATCCACAGGTAGGTAAATATCCTGATGGTCCTGTTCTTCAGGATATCAATGGTAAGTTCTACAAGAAAAAGTGGTATCGTGCCGTTGTTCCATTGAGCAAGTTCAATTGCTATGCTGGCAAGGATTTCTCTGCTATCAAGTCTGTTGGTTTGAATCAGTTCCGCATCCAGAGCATCAACCAGAGTACTACTTCTGGTAAGCTTGATGTGAAATTTGATAATATCCGTGTGATTTACATTCCCAAAAAGTAAAAACTGAAAAATTATGAAATTAAAAAATATATTTAGTTTCGCACTCCTCTTCGTTGCAGCTCTCTTCATGCAGAGCTGCAGCGACAGCGATAACAACAACGCTGCTACAGGATTAGACATCACCAATGATGGTGCAATTATAGAATCGCTTTCTATGCCTCTCGGTGAGACTTCTGTGATGCTCGGTGTTAAAACCGATGCTGAGTGGACAGTCTCTGTGTCAGATGCAGACACCACATGGTTGAGCGTTACTCCACATGAGGGTTATGGTTGGAATATCTCTGATTCAACTGCTTCCAACTATCGCTCATACTTCAAGGTAACAGTCAAGAAGAATGTTGCGGCTCCTCGCTCTTCTTCTCTTACCATCACTGCTGGTGGATTGACAAAGACACTTGCTGTCAATCAGGCTGGTATCACAGAAGATAATGATGGTCATGAAAGTGCTTGGACCATGGTAGAGAACTTTGTGCTAGGCTACAACTTGGGTAACACCATGGAGTCTACCCCTTACGGTAGCTGGTGGAATCCTGCAGAAAAGACAGTTGCAGACTGGGAAACAGCTTGGGGACAACCACAGGTAACCAAGGAAACAATCCAGACATTGAAGGCTAAGGGGTTCAATGTGCTCCGCTTGCCTGTAACATGGTATCCTCACATTGCCAAGTTCTCTAAGACTTACACCAAGGATGAGGATTATGCCATTGATGCTGCATGGATGGCACGTGTTAAGGAAATCGTGAATATGATTAACGAAGAGGGTATGTACTGCATCGTAAACATCCAGCACGACTCTGGTGCCAACAATGGCAGTGGCGATCCTAACTCTGCTTGGTTGCATGCTGATGAAGACTATGAGAATGTAACAAAGATTTATCAGGCTATTTGGAAGCAGATTGCTACAGAGTTGAAGGACTGTGATGATAAGGTTATCTTCGAATCATTCAATGAGATTTTGAATAAGAACTCTAGTTGGACAGCACCTTCTGCTGGTGATGTTGCTTTCGAGACAATCAACAAGTTGCAGCAAGACTTCGTGAATGTGGTTCGTGCTACAGGAGGTAACAATGAGTTCCGCAATCTCTTGATTACTACTTATGGTGATACTGGCGGTTCTGATGATGCTGTCAATGCTTTGGAGGTTCCTACAGATGTCCATCCAAACCACATCTGTGCTACATTCCATAGCTATGATCCATATTGGTTCTGTAATGGTAACCGTCATCATGAAGGTGAAAGTGCTGAAGAAAAGAAGAAGATTGATGAAAACGAGAAGTATTACATCTATGATTTCGGTGATGACCAGAAGGCTGATATCAAGGCTATCTTCAATCGTATAGATAAGAAGTGCGGTTCTCTCGGCATTCCTTATTTCTTCGGCGAGTTTGGTGCTATCGGTGATCACCCGGAGATGACAGAGCGTGCTAAGTATGCAGATTACGTTACTTCTTTGTGTAACGACTATAAGACTGCCGCGTTATGGTGGATGGGCTTGCTTGACCGTAAGACCAATACTTGGCTTGAGGACGAGGCTCCTATTGTTGATGCAATGGTTAAAAACCGCGTCAAATAATTTGGGTTTAAATTAATAATTTTGGGTGGAAATATCTGACGTGAGTCAGGTTTTCCACCTTTTTTCTTTTTTTTCTGCAAAAACTCTTTGTTTCTCAAATGTTTTTCTTATATTTGCACCGTCAAAAGAACGAATTTATGAATATACAGTTTGAGGACAAGGACTTACAGGAACTTGTAGAGACTGGAAAGAACAAAGGGTATAAGAAGGTTGCTAAGGTAAAACCTTTGATGATAGGGTTAGCAAAGGCATATAAGACATTATGCCTTGCTCCTAATAACCTTGGAACAAAGTGGCACTTTAGGTTCTTTATGACAAATATGATTGAGGTGGAAAATCGGAGAAATAATCCCGATTTTCCACCTTTTTTTGTACTTTGCTATGAAAGTACGTTTATTAAGCAAAATAATACAAGGGTTATTGGGAAAAATGCAGTAACTTTGCAACCGTAAAATAAATAATTCAGCTAACAACGTGAAAATAAACTTGAAATATGCAGAAGGTTTTTAGGTTAATAATTATAGGTATTCTAATGAGTGTGCTCGGGGTAGCGTCCCTGAGCGCACAAATTAGGGGATACAACATCGTAGTAACGGTAACTCCTGACCATCAGGACTGGAACTACAAAGTGGGGGAGAAGGCTAACTTCACCGTCAATGTGCGTAAGAGCGGTACACTGCTCAATAACGTGAAGGTGGACTATGAGGCTGGACCCGTGATGTTCCCTGATACGAAAAAAAGTATCACTCTGAAGGACGGAACGATGAAATGGAGCGGGGCTTTGAGCAAACCTGGTTTCTATCGCCTGAAGGTGGTAGCCCACGTGGACGGCAAGGATTATGAAGGACTTTGCACCGCAGGTTTCTCTCCTGAGAAGATTCAGCCATACGCACAGGAGCCTAAAGACTTTGATGCTTTCTGGAAGAAGGCACTGGATGAGGCTCGACAGAATGACCTCAATCCTACGAAGGTGCTGCTGCCAGAGCGTTGTACCAAAGATAAAAATGTGTATGAAATTAGTTATAACAACAATCGCTGGGGCTCTAAGATGTATGGTGTCTTGAGCGTGCCAGTGAAACCGGGCAAGTATCCTGCTTTGCTCCGTGTGCCTGGTGCCGGCGTTCGTCCTTATAGCGGCGATACCTATACCGCTCCTGCCGAGTGCATCGTGCTAGAGATTGGTATCCACGGCATCCCTGTCACGATGGAGCAGAAGGTGTATGATGACCTTGCCAATGCGGCTCTGAATGGTTATTGGGACACCAATCTGGAAAATCCTGACCGCAATGCTTATAAGCGTGTGGTTACGGGGGCTGTGCGTGGTGTGGACTACATCGCTAGCTTGCCAGAATGGAATGGCAAGACCATCGGTGTGTCTGGTTCATCGCAGGGCGGATTCCTCTCCATCGCTGTGGCTGCGCTCGATAAGCGCATCACTTTCTTGGCTCCCGTTCATGATGCTATGTGCGACTACGAGGCTGAGATTCATGGCGTAGCAGGCGGCTGGCCTCACTACTTCTACAAGGAGAATAAAAGCCAGGGCGCAGCTTGGAAGGAAGTAAAACTCACAGAAATAGAAAAGGCTCGCTTGGAGGGCGCTCGTTATTACGACGGTGCCAACTTTGCTCGCCGCATCACCGTGCCAGGCTGGTATAGCTTTGGATACAATGATGAGGTGGTGCCTCCTACATCTTCTTATGGTCTCTACAATAGTGTGAAGGCTCCTAAGACTCTGAGCCTCTATCAGATGACAGGTCATTACTGGTATCAGGAGCAGTGGGATGAATGGCAGCGATTTATCGAAGCCGAGCTTCGAAAGTAGTTAATAGTTGATAGTTAATAGCGGCTTCGCCGTATAGCAAGACTGCTATAAATTATAAATTGTAAATTATAAATTAAAATTAAATGATAAAGAAAATCTTAATGAGCGCAGCTTGCTTGATGGCTATGCAGGGAGCGGTGGCGCAGGGGAACCCTCAGCTGAAGGAGCGATTGGAGAAGCTTCAGCAGAAGGGTATCATGCTCGGTCATCAGGACTCGCCTGTATATGGCACCACTTGGAAGTGGGACGAGGGTAAGAGCGACGTGCTTCTCGTGGCTGGCGATTATCCTGCCGTGATGGGATTCGACCTCGGCAAACTGGAATTGGACAGCAAGGAAAACCTCGATGGCGTGCCTTTCGACCGTATGCGCAAGGAGATCCTGGCACAGTATGAGCGTGGCGGAATCGTTACCCTCAGTTGGCATCCATGGAACCCTGTAACGGGCGAGAATGCCTGGGACCCTAAGGGCGATGCAGTGGCAGCCGTATTGGCTGGCGGCACACAGGAAAAGAAATTCAACGGATGGTTGAAGAAAGTATCCGACTTCATATTATCACTAAAGACTAATGATGGCAAGCTGGTGCCTGTCATCTTCCGACCATGGCACGAGATGAATGGTGGATGGTTCTGGTGGGGCGCTAACAGCTGCACCATCGAACAGTATCGACAACTCTATGTCAAGACCTATCACACACTTACTGAAGCCGGATGCAACAACATCGTATGGTCTTGGTCGCCTAACCTGAGCGACCAGAAAACCGTGAACCTCTTCTTGGAGCGTTATCCGGGAAGCGACTATGTAGACATGATTGGCGTAGATATCTACGAGTTTGACAACAACGATGCCAACTATCAGAAGAACCTGAAGGAGACGATGGACGTGATGATGGCCGCAGCCAAGAAGACTGGCAAGATGCCAGCCCTCACCGAGACGGGTTGCCGTGGCATCTCGCAGAAGAAGGACTGGTTTACCCAAGCCCTCTGGCCTGTGCTCCAGCAGTATCCAGTGAGCTATGTGCTCTTCTGGCGCAATGCCTGGGATAAACCTCAGGAGGAAGCCTACCTGCCAGGAGTGGGGGATGGTGACATCTGCAAGGACTTCAAGGCGTTCACCGCCAACAAAAAAGTATTACTCTCAAAAGACATTAAGAAAATTAAATAAGATTAGATATGACTACATTTCAAGACAAAGTGAAAGCACTTCGCGCTCATCATGAGGAATTGTTGAGCCGTAAGAATGAACCCGTTGAGTGGGGCAATGGCATCTACGAAAAGTATAAGAACCCTATCCTGACCGCTGAGCATACTCCATTGGAGTGGCGCTACGATTTCGATGAGAAGAGCAACCCATACTTGATGCAGCGCATCATGATGAATGCTACGCTCAACTCTGGTGCCATCAAGTGGAACGGCAAGTATATCCTCGTGGTTCGTGTAGAGGGTGCCGACCGCAAGAGCTTCTTTGCAGTGGCTGAGAGCCCTAACGGTATCGACAACTTCCGTTTCTGGGATGAGCCTATCACCATGCCAGAGGATCTCGTGCCTGCCACCAATATCTATGATATGCGACTTACTGCTCACGAGGATGGCTACATCTACGGTGTGTTCTGTGCAGAGCGCCACGATGACAGTCAGCCAGGCGACCTCAGTGCCGCTACTGCTACTGCAGCCATCGCTCGTACCAAGGACCTCGTCAACTGGGAGCGTCTTCCTGACTTGAAGACCAAGAGCCAGCAGCGCAATGTGGTGCTCCACCCAGAGTTCGTAGATGGCAAGTATGCCTTCTATACCCGTCCTCAGGATGGATTCATTGATACAGGCTCAGGTGGCGGTATCGGTTGGGCACTTGTTGATGACATTACCCATGCCGAGATCAAGGAAGAGAAGATTATCAATGCCCGTCATTACCATACCATCCAGGAGGTAAAGAATGGTGAAGGCCCTCATCCTATCAAGACCGACAAGGGTTGGTTGCACTTGGCTCACGGTGTGCGTGGTTGTGCGTCAGGCTTGCGTTATGTGCTCTATATGTATATGACTTCTCTCGACGACCCTACAGAGGTGATCGCAGAGCCAGGTGGCTATCTGTTGGTACCAGAGGGCCCTGAGTATATCGGTGATGTGATGAACGTGGTATTCACCAATGGTTGGATAGCTGACGAGGATGGCAAGGTATTCATCTACTATGCTTCTTCTGATACAAGAATGCATGTAGCTACTTCTACCATCGACCGTTTGGTAGACTACTGCATGAACACACCAAAGGACGACTACCGCACCCAGTTCTCAGTAGAGAAGATCAAGGCTTTGGTCGCAAAGAATAAGGAAACTTTAAATTAGTGACTGAGCCCATTTTTAAAGTGGGCTCAGTTTATAATTAAACAAACATCGATACATCATGAGCTATCATTGCAAATACGAGGTCTATGCCCTTTGAACTATCCAGGTTCTGATGTAAGGGTGTGGGGACGGAACATCTTACACGGCTTGAAAAGCTAATGAAAATTCGGTCTTATTCCACATTCTGATGTTGATTTTTTATGCAAAGATAATAAAAAAAAGTAATATGCAATGAAAAAGCTTTTTGTATTCTTGTTTGCAGCCATGTGCTTGCGTACGTACTCTGTGTATGCAGAAAATGTTCGTGAAAAATTGCGTCTTGATGAAGGCTGGAAATTTGCTTTCGGAAATGCTGCTGACCCAGCCAAGGACTTTGGTTGTGCCACGGAGTATTTCAATTATCTCACCAAGGCCAATTCCATTCATAATGAAGGTCCGTACACAGCTAAGTTTAATGACTCTACATGGCAAGCGGTGCGCATTCCGCACGACTGGGTTTGCACGCTTCCTTATGCCGTTGAAGCCAGTCACTCTCATGGTTACAAGACGGTAGGTTATAAATATCCTGAGACCAGTGTGGGATGGTATCGCAAAACAATCCACATTTCAGAGAGCGACTTAGGTAAGCACATCGCTCTGCAGTTTGATGGTATTTTCCGCAATGCTCAAGTGTGGTTGAATGGGTTTTACTTGGGCACTGAGCCCAGCGGTTATGCCACACAGGTGTATGACGTGACGGAGTATGTGAATTATGGTGGCGACAACTTAATCTGTGTTCGTGCTGACGCATCGCTCGAAGAAGGTTGGTTCTACGAGGGTGCTGGCATATATCGTGATGCTTGGCTCTTAAAGAGCTCTTCTGTAAGTGTTGCGCCCTTCGGAACCTTTGTTTTTGCAAGTTTGAAAGCACCTTATTCTAAGGCGACAATTCATGTCAAGACCGAGGTAAATAATCATGACTTGAAAGCGCAGACTTGTACGATAGAGCAGCGACTCCTCGATGCACAAGGTAGACTCATTAGCAAGGCTGAGGTAGCGAAAATGAATCTCAAGAGCAAAGAAACGGCTGAATGTTCTCAGACTTTGGCTCTTGACAATCCTCATCTCTGGTCTACCGACGACCCTTATTTATATAAGGTGGAAACCACCATCAGGGTGGATGGAAATGTCACTGACGTCTATGAAACCACCACAGGCATCCGTGACATTGCCTTCGACGCTAATCTTGGGTTCCTTCTCAATGGGAAGCAGCTAAAACTCAAAGGTGTCAATATGCACCAAGACCATGCTGGAGTGGGCGCAGCGTTGCCTGAGGCTTTGATGAAATGGCGTGTCAAGAAATTGAAGGAATTGGGATGCAATGCTTATCGTTCTTCCCACAACCCGATGACACCAGCTTTATTGGATATCTGCGACCGTGAAGGCATTCTTGTTATTGACGAAAATCGTCTGAGCGGTATCAACAGCGAACATTTACGTCTGTTAGAAAGAATGATTAAGCGTGATAGAAATCATCCATCCGTCATACTTTGGAGTAATGGCAATGAAGAGTGGGGGATAGAGAACTCAGTTCAGGGAACACGGATAGCGGAAGCCATGCGAGAATATACGCATCTCTTAGATCCCACACGTCATTCTACGATGGCAAATGCGGGTGGTTCTGAACTCATCAAAGGTCTTGATGTTGTGGGCTTCAACTATATTGTGCAGAATGATGTCGACAATCGTAAGAATGCTCATCCTGAATGGAAAATCGTAGGTTCTGAGGAAACTACTGGTTGCGGTACACGTGGTGTTTATTTTGATTTGCCTGAGTCGGAAGGGCGTATGAAAAGTCTCAACATGGGTACAATTCCTGGAGTGGAGAATGTGATAGAGCGTGGTTGGAAATTCTATGCTGAAAGACCATGGGCTGCGGGATTGTTTTATTGGACGGGATTCGATTATCGTGGTGAACCTAATCCGCTCAAATTCCCAGCACATGACTCGGAGTTTGGCATCCTCGACTATTGTGGTTTTATGAAAGATGAAGCTTGGTATCTCAAGTCGGTTTGGACCGATACTCCTGTGCTTCATATATTTCCACACTGGAACTTGCAAGGATATGAGGGTAAGGAGGTTAGCATCTTCGCTTATAGTAATTGTGATGAAGTTGAATTGTTGGTTAACGGCAAGAGAATGGGTAAAAAACAGATGCCAAAGAATGGTCATCTGAAGTGGAATGTTGTTTATCAACCAGGCAAATTGGTGGCTATAGGATATAAGAACGGCAAGCGAATTCTTACTAAAACCATCGAGACAACACTGCCTGCTTATCAAATCGTGATGAAGACTGAACACCAAAGGATTCAGGCTGATGGAAGAGACGTGGCTGTGGTAACGATAGAAATTCAAGACCGTAAAGGCAGAATCGTTCCTGATGCTTGTCAGATGCTGAATTTCTCGCTCGCTGGAGATGGTAGAATCTTAGGTGTTGGGAATGGTGATCCTGCTTATCTCGGAAGTGATCATCCCAATGAATTAGACTGTCATAAATTCCAAATTCCTGCGTTTAATGGCTTGGCTCAAGTTATCTTACAGAGCAGCCGACAAGCTTCTTCTTTGCAACTTACCTGTAAGGCTGATCGTCTCAAGGATGGTAGGTTAACTATCGTTGCGAAACTTGAATAAGTGATTTTTATAGGTATTTAGATTGTAGGGTTTCTTTATCCTCGTACGTATTATAAATATGTACGAGGGGTGAATCCCTTTTTGCATATTATTAATTATTAATTAAAACAATGGCTAGTATAAAAGAAAAAATTGCTTATGCACTCGGTGATGCTGCTGCCGGTGGTATCGTTTGGAAGGTGATGTCTATCGCTTTCCCTCTGTTTTTTACCAATGTCTTCGGACTCTCGTTTGCGGATGCGGCAGTACTGATGCTCGTAGCCCGCATGTTTGATGTGGTTACCGACCCGCTGATGGGCTCGCTTGCCGACCGTACCCAGAGCCGTTTTGGTACCTACCGTCCTTGGCTCATCTATGGTGCCATTCCTTTCGGATTGATATTCGCCCTCTTGCTCTATACGCCAGACTTCGGGCCTGTGGGCAAGCGTATCTATGCCTATGCCCTCTATCTTCTGATGATGGCGGTATATACGATGGTGAATGTACCTTACGGTTCATTGCTCGGTGTGATGACCGAAGATGATAATGAGAAGAACCAGTTCTCTTCTTTTCGTATGGTGGGAGCTTACGCAATGGGTTTTGCAACCCTGCTTTCCTTCCCATATCTCCAGAAGATGGTAGGTGGAAATGCTGCTCATCAGTATGCTGTCATTGGTGCCGTACTCGGTATCATTGCTGCCGTGATGACATTGGCTTGTGGACTTCTGACCAAGGAACGTCTCAAGCCAAAGCGTGCCGAGAAGTTCTCTTTCAGGCAGTTTGCTGACCTCGTTCACAACAAGGCATGGCTCTATATGACTGCCATCGCAGTCTGCACCAACTTCTTCAACGGTTTCCGCTATGCCGTAGCCGGATATATGTTCGATTACTGTCTGCATGGCAATGTAACCATTGAGGGATTGATTATCAACTATACCGTATTCATGGCATTCGGTGAGGTAACCTGTATGATTTTCGGAGGTGTTTCTCCTTGGTTTACCCGTAAGGTAGGCAGCAAACGCATGGCTTTCTTCTGGGCAGCCGTTCTCTGTCTGGTTCTCTCTGTGGCATTCTTCTTCATCCCGATGGATCCATCTTATATTTGGGTGATGATTGCCTTGGTTGTCCTGACCTCTGTAGGTATCGGTATCTATTCGCCACTGATGTGGTCTATGTATGCCGATGTTGCCGACTATCATACCGAGCATTTCGGAACCTCAGCTACTGGTTTGATTTTCTCATCAGGTACGATGAGTCAGAAGTTTGGTACCGCCATTTCCGGTTCTCTTATCGCCCTTTTCCTGGGTTGGGCAGGTGCCAACATGATTACAGACAGTATGGGTAATACGATGATTGATCCTGCCAGTGTCACCGACTCTGTGCTCACGATGGTATGGTCACTCTTCTCACTTTTCCCAGCTGTCATAGCTTTCCTGTTGATGGTACTGTCCTGGAAGTTCCCTATCAAGAAGTAGAATGAAAAAAGACTAATAATCACTATAGGAAAATGGAAAACTTGAAAGAAACAATGAAGGATGTCTTGGAAAACAACATCCTCAATTATTGGATTCACAAAGTGAAAGATGAAGAAAACGGTGGTTTCTACGGACGTGTTGATGGCAACGACCAGGTACACCCGGAAGCCGAGAAAGGCGCTGTGATGAATGCCCGCATTCTTTGGGCCTTCTCTGCTGCCTACCGTGTGTTGAAGAAACCGGAGTATCTGGAGGCAGCCACCCGTGCCAAGGAGTATGTTCGTGATCATTTCCTGGACAAGGAGTATGGCGGCATCTACTGGAGCGTGGATTACAAGGGCAATCCGCTTGATACCAAGAAGCAGACCTACGCCATCGGTTTTGCCATCTATGGTTTCTCCGAGTATGCCCGTGCCACTGGCGACAAGGAGGCTCTTGATATCGCCATTTCTCTCTATCACGATATCGAACAGCACGCCTTCGATGCCAAGAATAATGGCTATATCGAGGCTTTGACCCGTGAGTGGAATCCGATAGCGGATATGCGTCTATCTGATAAGGATGAGAATGGTTCTCGCACGATGAATACCCATCTCCACATCATCGAGCCTTACACCAACCTCTATCGTGTATGGAAGACTCCGGAGCTGGAGAAGAGCATTCGCAATCTGCTCGACATCTTCACCGATAAGCTCTTGAATAAGCAGACTTATCACCTCGACCTCTTCTTCAATGACGAGTGGGAGGGCAAACGCAATATTGAGAGCTATGGTCATGATATTGAGGCATCCTGGCTGCTCCACGAAACAGCGCTCGTCTTGGGCGATAAGGAAGTGCTCCATAAGATAGAGCGCATTATCCGCCGCATTGCCGATGCCGCCGATGTAGGTTTGCGCCCTGATGGCAGTATGGTTTATGAGCATTGGAAGGATGGTGATAAATTCGATCTGCAGCGCCAGTGGTGGGTACAGTGTGAGAACATCATCGGCCACATCGATCTCTACCAGTACTTCCGTACCGACGAGAACTTGGAGGTGGCTATCCGTTGCTGGAACTATGTGGCAAAGTATCTCATGGATAGCAAAAACGGAGAGTGGCACTGGGCTGTCCTCGAAGACGGTAGCGTCAACAAGGAGGATGACAAGGCTGGTTTCTGGAAGTGTCCTTACCACAACAGCCGTATGTGTCTAGAACTTATCGAACGAGAATATTGAAATGAATTAATAATTAAGAATTAATAATTAATTTCAAGCTAATAAATTTGAATCAAGAATTGGAGAATATCGGGATTTTCTCTGATTCTTGATTTTTTTATACCCTTTTCTTTCCTTTCTCGCCCAAATTCTTGTTTATTCCAAATAATAATTGTACTTTTGCACACTATGAAGCGAAATCCTCCTTTTTTTATGGAAGGAGCGTATTGTTAATTCTTAATTATAAATTCTTAATTAAATAAATGTATATAGCAGTTGCAGGAAACATCGGTAGCGGAAAGACCACCCTCACCAAGATGCTCGCCAAGCACTATGGCTGGCGCAAGTATCTGGAGCCCGTGGCAGAAAATCCCTATATCGATGACTATTACAAGGACATACCCCGATGGGCACTCAATATGGAGGTGTTCTATCTCAAGCAGCGATTCAAGAACCTGCTGGAGATACAGCACAGTCCCGATACGGTAATACAAGACCGCACCATCTTTGAGGGCGTATATGTCTTTGCCGCCAACAACAAGGCGATGGGCAATATGGATCAGCGCGACTTCGATACCTATATGGAACTCTTCGAGTCTATGATGGAGGTGGTGGAAATGCCAAAGCTGATGATCTATCTTCGCTCCTCCGTGCCTCATCTAGTGCAGAACATCCAGAAGCGAGGCAGAGACTATGAGCAGAAGATGCCTATCGACTATCTGGAGGGCATCAATCGCCTCTATGAGGACTTCATCATGAATAAGTACAAGGGCAGCGTGCTCATCGTAGATGTAGACAATCTCGATTTCGAGCACAATCCCAAGCAGTTTGGTGACATCATTGACAAGATAGATGCCAAGCTCTATGGCTTATTCCCTAATTCTTAATTATTAATTGTTAATTCTTCATTAGAACAGATGCATATAGCAATAGCAGGAAATATAGGTAGCGGCAAGACTACGTTGACCAAGATGCTTGCCAAGAGATATGGCTGGAAGGCAAACTTCGAGCCAGTGGACAATAATCCTTATCTCGCTGATTATTATAAGGATATGGAGCGTTGGTCGTTCAATCTCCAAATTTACTTCTTGAACAAGCGATTCCATGATGTGGTGGAGATTTCTCGCAGCAACGAGACCATCGTCCAGGACCGCACCATCTTCGAGGATGCCCGCATCTTCGCCCCTAATCTGCACGATATCGGCATGATGAGCGACCGTGATTTCGCCAATTATACCGACCTATTCAACCTTATGATTAGCTTGGTGAAGCTCCCTGACCTCATGATTTACATCAAGAGCAGCATTCCAACATTGGTGAAGCATATCGAGAAGCGAGGCAGAGATTTCGAGAAGAGCATCCGCATTGACTACCTCCAGGGCTTGAACAATCGCTATGAGGAGTGGATCAAAAACTATAAGGGCAAGCTCATCATTGTGGATGGTGACAATCTAGAGTTTGGAGAGAATCCCGAGGATTTCCGCAAGATAACCGACCTCATCGATGCCGAGCTCTTTGGTCTCTTCCCAGCAGAATAGAATGAAAAATAAAAAAACACAGAAATATCTAAAAAGCGGCAGGGCGTATCTAGAAAAACTGGATACGACCTGTCGTTTTTTTTGTTTTTATACCTAAATTTCGACTCACTTTTAACATTTAACATTTAAAAAGCACATTCTTTCAGAATTATTTGTTACCTTTGCACTCGCTTAGAAGCATTTATATAAAATAACGTTATAACAAATTTATGAACTTTACACTATTTATCACCGTTTTGCTGACGGCTGTAACCTTGGTGGTGGCTGCTTATGTCATCGCGAAGTTGATCGGTCCTCGTTCATACAATCCGGTAAAGGGTGAACCTTTTGAGTGCGGTATTCCGACACGTGGCAGCTCCTGGTTGCCATCACACATCGGCTACTATCTCTTCGCCATCCTTTTCCTGATGTTTGATATCGAGACAGTAATGCTTTACCCATGGGCAGTTGTAGTTAAGCAGTTTGGACCAATGGCTCTCGTGAGCATCGGGTTCTTCCTGTTGGTATTGGTATTTGGCCTTGCATACGCTTGGCGGAAAGGAGCATTGGAATGGAAGTAAACAAAAGAGCCTCTATCAAGAGTATTCCTTACGACGAGTTTAAGGACAATGAGACCCTCGAAAAGATTGCGCAAGAGCTCAATGAGGGTGGTGCTAACGTGGTAGTGGGTTCGCTCGATGCCGCCATCAACTGGGGACGTAGTAACTCTCTCTGGTCATTGACCTTCGGTACCTCTTGCTGTGGTATCGAGTTCATGGCTGTGGGTTGTGCTCGCTACGACTTCTCTCGTTTCGGTTTCGAGGTAACACGTAACTCTCCACGCCAAGCCGACTTGATTATGTGTGCCGGTACTATTACCAATAAGATGGCACCAGTGTTTAAGCGTTTGTACGATGAAATGGCTGAGCCTAAGTATGTGGTAGCTGTTGGTGGATGCACCATCTCTGGTGGTCCGTTCAAGAAGAGCTACAACGTAGTAAGAGGTATCAGCGAGTTGGTACCAGTGGATGTTTACATCCCTGGATGTCCTCCACGCCCAGAGGCTATCCTTTATGGTATGATGCAGTTGCAGCGTAAGGTAAAGGTTGAGAAATTCTTCGGTGGTGCTAACCACAAGATGAATCAGGATGAGAAGGAGCTCTCTATGAGCAAGGGCGGTCTCCGCGGCTTGAGCAACGAGAACCTCTCTGACAGCGAGAAGCTCGGACACAAGGAGCCTATCATCGTAACTGAAGTACCTGAGGATTTCGACCCTCAGAAAGGTCTAACTGATTAATATAATAAGGTATAAGAACATGAAACTGAATAATATTGAATTGAGTTTTGATAATTTCGCCTCAGAAATGGCGAAGTTGAAGAACGAGAAGCATTTCGACTACCTTGTTACCATCATCGGTGAAGACTTCGGTGAGGAAGGTCTCGGATGTATCTACATCTTGGAGAACACTCAGAACAATGAGCGCTGCTCAGTGAAGACCATCGCCAAGAAGGTGGATGGCTCAGATGTCATCCCTACAGTGATCAATCTATGGAAGGTAGCTGACCTCTTAGAGCGTGAGGTATTCGATTTCGTCGGCATCAAGTTTTTGGGTCACCCAGACATGCGCCGTCTTTTCCTCCGCACCGATTTCCAGGGCTACCCATTGCGCAAGGACTTCGACATGAGCCCAGAGGCTAACAAGTTCCCTTGCACTGATGAGCCTGAGGATGACTTCACCGTAGAGTATAGCTTGAGCCAGGATGGTCACTTGGTAGCTACCCAGAAGCGTCGCTTCGACGAGGATGACTATGTAGTGAACATCGGTCCTAACCACCCATCTACCCACGGTGTGCTCCGTTTGCAGACCGTCATCGATGGCGAGACCGTGAAGCGCATCTATCCTCACCTCGGTTATATCCACCGTGGTATCGAGAAGATGTGGGAGGGTATGACTTATCCTCAGACATTGGCTCTGACCGACCGCTTGAATTACCTCTCTGCCATGATGCATCGCCACGCTTTGGTAGGTGTAATCGAGGAGGGTATGGGTATCGAACTTTCTGATCGTATCCACTACATCCGTACTATTATGGACGAGTTGCAGCGTATCGACTCTCACTTGTTGTATCTCGGTTGTACCGCACAGGACTTGGGTGCCTTGACAGCATTCCTCTACTGTATGCGTGATCGTGAGCATGTACTGAACGTGATGGAGGAGACTACAGGTGGTCGCTTGATCCAGAACTACTACCGCATTGGTGGTTGCCAAGCAGACATCGACCCTAACTTCGTTCAGAACGTGAAGACTCTCTGCAAGTATCTTCGTCCAATGATTCAGGAGTACCTTGATGTATTCGGTGACAATGTGATCACTCACAACCGTCTCGAAGGTGTAGGCCCTATGAACTTGGAAGACTGTATCAATTATGCAGTGACAGGTCCTGCTGGTCGTGCTTCAGGTTGGAAGAACGATACCCGTAAGCGCCATCCATACGATATGTATGACAAGGTGGAGTGGAAGGAAATCACCCTTACCGGTTGCGACTCAATGGATCGTTACTATGTACACATCCAGGAGTTGTATCAGAGCTTGGACATCATCGAGCAGTTGATCGACAACATTCCAGAGGGTGAGTACTACATCAAGCAGAAGCCAATCATCAAGGTTCCAGAGGGACAGTGGTACTTCTCTGTAGAGGGTGCCAGCGGCGAGTTTGGTGTATATCTCGACTCAAAGGGTGACAAGAGTCCATACCGTATGAAGATGCGTCCGATGGGTCTCTCACTCACAGGAGCCTTGGATCCAATGCTCCGTGGTCAGAAGATCGCCGACCTCATCACTACAGGTGCAGCAATCGATTTCGTAATCCCTGATATTGATAGATAATTATGTTTGATTTTAGTATAGTAACAACATTCATCGACAATCTGCTTCGCCAGACCTTGGGTTTGGGCGACTTCTTGTCGATTTTGATAGAGTGCGTGCTCGTCGGTGTCTGCATTTTGACTGCTTATGCGCTGATTGCTATCGTGCTCATCTTTATGGAGCGTAAGGTGTGTGCCTACTTCCAGTGCCGCTTGGGCCCTATGCGTGTAGGTCCTTGGGGTGTGTTCCAGGTGTTCGCCGACGTGCTTAAGATGTTGATCAAGGAGATCTTCGCTGTGGATAGAGCGGATAAGTTGCTCTATTACATGGCTCCTTTCCTCGTGATCATTGCCTCTGTGGGTACTTTCTCATTCCTGCCTTGGAACATGGGTGCTCACATCCTCGACTTCAACGTGGGTGTATTCCTCATCACAGCCGTAAGTTCTATCGGTGTGCTCGGTGTATTCCTCGCTGGTTGGGCATCTAACAACAAGTATTCTGTGGTATCTGCCATGCGTGGTGCCGTACAGATGATTTCTTACGAGATGTCTCTCGGTCTTTGCTTGATTTCTGCTGTGGTACTCACAGGTACTATGCAGGTGAGCGGTATCGTAGAGGCTCAGACTGGTGCTTGGAACTGGTTGATTATCAAGGGTCATGTGCCAGCTATCTTGGCTTTCTTGGTATTCCTCGTAGCAGGTAATGCTGAGGCCAACCGTGGTCCTTTCGACTTGGCTGAGGCTGAGAGCGAGTTGACCGCTGGTTACCATACAGAGTATTCTGGTATGGGCTTCGGTTTCTACTACTTGGCAGAGTATTTGAACCTCTTCGTGATTTCTGGTATCGCTTCTACCGTATTCCTCGGTGGTTGGGCTCCATTAAACATCGGTGTAGAGGGCTTCGACAACTTGATGAACTTGATTCCTGGTTTCATCTGGTTCTTCGGTAAGACCTTCACCGTAGTATGGCTCTTGATGTGGGTACGTTGGACCTTCCCTCGTCTCCGTATCGACCAGATCTTGAAGTTGGAGTGGAAGTACTTGATGCCATTGTCATTGATCATCTTGATTATGATGACCGTATGCGTAGCATTTGGTTTCCACGGATAATTTACACATTATATATATAATATAAAGAAAGTATGTCTAACAATTCATATTTCGGCGGTATTGCTGCGGGTTTGAAGACCCTCGCCATCGGTATGAAGACTACCTGGAAGGAGTACTTCACACCTAAGAGCACAGAGCAATATCCTGAGAACCGCAAGACTACACTCCACGTGAGTCCACGTTTCCGTGGCCGCTTGGTCTTCGTTCGTGATGAGAACGAGGCTTACAAGTGTGTGGGTTGTACTTTGTGCGAGAAGTCATGCCCTAACGACACCATCAAGATTCAGACCGAGATGGTGGAGGACCCAGAGACAGGCAAAAAGAAGCGCAAGTTGGTGGATTACCAGTACGACTTGGGCGACTGCATGTTCTGTGAGCTCTGTGTCAATGCATGTAACTTCGGCGCTATCAAGTTTGTCAACGATTTCGAGAATGCAGTCTTCGACCGCAATAAGTTGGTGATGCACCTGGACAAGGAGGTATACAAGGGCGGTAGCCTGCCAAACCTCATCGATGGTGGCGCACCATTGGAAATCGGTAAGTTTAACACCAAGACTAAGTAAGGAGGACTATAGACAATGATAACAGCAAATTTATTCATGTTCGTCGTCTTGGCAGTTGTCATCCTTGGCTCAGCCTTGATGTGCGTATTCACCAAGCGTATCATGAGAGCGGCAACCTTCCTGTTGTTCGTGCTCTTCGGTGTTGCCGGCATGTTCTTCTTGCTCGACTACACTTATCTTGGTGCAGCTCAGATTTCAGTTTACGCAGGTGGTATCACCATGCTTTATGTTTTCGCCATCCAGTTGGTATCTAAGCGTACACTCCAGGGTCTCTTGGAGCACGTGAAGGGTAGCAAGGTATTGGGTCGCGCCTTGGTTTGCCTCGTAGGTTTCGTTACCTTGGCAGTCATCGTGCTCAAGAACCACTTCATTGACATGGCAGCTACTGTAGCTGACCAGGAGGTTCCTATGGATCAGGTGGGTTCTGCACTTGTAGGTGCTGACAAGTACGGCTATGTATTGCCATTCGAGTTTATCTCAGTATTCTTGTTGGCATGTATCATCGGTGGTATCTTAATCGCAAGAAAGGAGGATAAGAAATGATTCCAGTACAATATTTCTTCGTGCTCTCAGCACTCTTGTTCTTCATCGGAGTCTATGGCTTCTGTACACGCCGTAACCTCGTAGCCATGCTCATCTCCGTAGAGCTTGTATTGAATGCAGCCGATTTGAACTTCGCTGTGTTCAACCGCATCCTCTTCCCAGGACAGTTGGAAGGTTTCTTCTTCACATTGTTCTCCATCGGAGTGGCAGCAGCCGAGACAGCCGTAGCTTTGGCAATCATTATTAACGTTTACCGCAACTATAACAGTGACCAGGTGAACAGTATTGAAAACATGAAATTCTAAAGTAAGACAATGAATTACAGTTATGCATTTTTGATACTTCTTCTCCCATTCCTGAGCTTCCTGGTTCTGGGACTTGCGGGTATGAAGATGAAAAAGCAGGTAGCAGCTATCATCGGTACCGTATTGATGGGCTGTGTGTTCGCTATGTCTGTATATACAGCTTACGAATACTTCTTTGCCGTTGGTCGTGAAGCTTCTGGCTTGTACCCAACTGTTACCGTATTTAATTTCACATGGTTGAAGTTTACCGAGTTGCTGACTTTCAACATTGGTTTCCGCCTGAGCCCAATCTCTGTATTGATGCTCATCGTGATTACCACTGTCAGCTTTATGGTTCACATCTATAGCTTCGGTTATATGGCTGAGCGTGATGAGAACTACAAGGTAGAGGGCTATGAGAAGGGTATGCAGCGTTTCTACGCTTACCTCAGCTTGTTCACCATGTCAATGTTGGGCTTGGTAGTAGCTACCAACATCTTCCAGATGTACTTGTTCTGGGAGTTGGTGGGTGTTTGCTCATACCTGCTCATCGGTTTCTACTATCCAAAGCATGCTGCCGTACATGCCAGCAAGAAGGCGTTCATCGTAACTCGTTTCGCTGACCTCTTCTTCTTGATTGGTATCTTGTTCTACAGCTTCTACGTAGGAACCTTCAACTATGACTTGAATGCTCAGCCTGAGCTTCAGAGCTCTTTGGCAGGTGCTGCTTGGGTAATGCCTACAGCGTTGTTCTTGATGTTCATCGGTGGTGCTGGTAAGAGTGCTATGTTCCCATTGCACATCTGGTTGCCAGATGCCATGGAGGGTCCAACTCCTGTATCTGCATTGATCCACGCTGCTACCATGGTCGTAGCCGGTGTATATCAGGTAGCCAGTCTCTTCCCAATCTGGGTGGAGTATGCTCCTAACACTTTGCACTATGTGGCTTACATCGCAGCGTTCACCGCATTCTATGCTGCAGCCGTAGCTTGCTGCCAGCGTGATATCAAGCGTGGTTTGGCATTCTCTACCATCTCTCAGATCGCTTACATGCTCGTTGCCCTCGGCGTTTGCTTCGCTGTTGACAACCATCACGGTGGTTTGGGTTACATGGCAGGTATCTTCCACTTGTTCACCCACGCCATGTTCAAGGCTTTGTTGTTCCTCTGCTCTGGTGCCATCATCGTCATCATCGGCAGCAACTTCAAGGACTACATGGGTGGTCTTCACAAGTACATGCCTATCACCAACATCTGCTTCTTGATCGGTTGCTTGGCGATTGCAGGTATTCCTCCATTCGCAGGCTTCTTCTCTAAGGACGAGATCATCACAGCATGCTTCCAGTTCTCTCCATTCATGGGTTACTTCATGACATTGGTAGCTGGTATGACAGCATTCTATATGTTCCGTCTCTACTACGTTATCTTCTGGGGACAGAGCTACTACGAGCTCGATCCTGAGCATCGTCGTAAGCCACAGGAGGTTCCATTCGTGATGTGGGGTCCATTGGTATTCCTCGCAGCCATCTCATGTGTTTGCGGTTTGATTCCATTCGGCCACTTCATCTCAGCTACAGGTCAGAGCTACGACATCCACATTGATACACAGGTTGCTTGCACCTCTATCGTAGTCGCTTTGATCGGTATCGGTTTGGCTACCTATATGTATGCTCCTAAGAAGACTCCATTGGCAGATACCTTGGCTAAGAAGATGCCTAAGTTGCACAAGGCAGCCTTGAATCGTTTCTATATCGACGATGCTTGGCAGTTCTTCACTCACAAGATTGTCTTCGGTTTGTTCTCAAAGCCTATCGCATGGTTCGATCGTCGCGTGATCGATGGAACCTTCAACTTCATGGCTTGGAGCGCACAGGAGGCAGGCGAGACTATCCGTCCATGGCAGAGCGGCGACGTACGCAGCTATGCTATCTGGTTCCTCACTGGTACAGTGGCATTGACACTCTGCTTGCTCGCACTTCTTTAATTTAAGTCTCACAATGAAATAAATAGAAAAGAAATGAATTTAAGTATATTCGTCATAGTACCACTCCTGATGTTGCTCGGCCTCTGGTTGGCACGCAACGACAAGCAGGTTCGTGGTGTGATGGTAGCAGGTGCCAGCGTATTGCTCGCACTCTCCATCTATTTGGTGTTTGCATTTCTCGAAGCTCGTGAGACAATGCCAGCCGACCAAGCTCCTATGCTCTTCACTTACAGTGTGCCTTGGTTTGAGCCATTGCACATCAACTATTCACTCGGTGTGGATGGTATCTCAGTAGTGATGATTCTCTTGACTTCTGTCATCGTGTTCACTGGTACATTTGCTTCATGGCAGATGGAGCCAATGAAGAAGGAGTACTTCCTCTGGTTCACCTTGCTGAGCATCGGTGTATATGGCTTCTTCATCTCTGTAGACATGTTCACCATGTTCATGTTCTATGAGGTTGCCTTGATTCCTATGTACCTCTTGATTGGTGTATGGGGTAGTGGTGCGAAGGAGTATTCTGCCATGAAGTTGACATTGATGTTGATGGGTGGTTCTGCGCTCTTGATCATCGGTATCCTGGGTATCTACTTCTACAGTGGTGCTCAGACCTTCGAAATCCTGGATATCGCTCACCATACCAATGGTGCTCACGCTATCCCTGAGAGCGTACAGAACGTGTTCTTCCCATTGCTCTTCATTGGTTTCGGCATCCTTGGAGCTTTGTTCCCATTCCACACATGGTCTCCTGATGGTCACGCCAGTGCGCCAACAGCTGTATCTATGTTGCATGCCGGTGTATTGATGAAACTCGGTGGTTACGGTTGCTTCCGTATCGCCATGTTCCTCTTGCCAGCTGCTACTCACGGATTCTGGATCAAGGTATTCCTCGTGCTGACTACCATCTCTATCGTATATGGTGCCTTGTCAGCTTGTGTACAGACCGACTTGAAGTACATCAACGCTTACTCATCAGTATCTCACTGTGGTATGGTGCTCTTCGCTCTCTGTATGATGACCGAGACAGCCGCTACTGGTGCTATCCTCCAGATGTTGTCTCACGGTTTGATGACCGCCCTCTTCTTCGCCGTTATCGGTATGATTTACCATCAGGCTGGTACACGTGACGTACGTTATCTGGGTGGTTTGATGAAGATCATCCCATTCCTCTCAGTAGGTTATGCGGTAGCTGGTTTGGCTAACCTCGGTTTGCCAGGTTTCTCAGGTTTCGTAGCCGAGATGACCATCTTCGTAGGTTCATTCCAGAATGCAGATACATTCCATCGCGTATGTACCATCATCGCATGTACCTCAATCGTAGTAACAGCGGTTTACATCTTGCGTTGTGTTGGTAAGATCCTTTATCAGAAGGTTCCTAATCCAAAGTTGGAGAAGCTTCACGATGCTACCTGGGACGAGCGTATCGCTGTAGCAGGTCTTATCGCCTGCGTTGCAGGTCTCGGTATGTTCCCACTCTGGGCAGAGGAGATTATCATGGACGCCGTAGGTCCTATCTTTAGTGTAATCATGTAATAAATATCAGAAGAAATGAATTACAGTCAATTTTTAAATATGATTCCAGAGGCTACCTTGATGGCAGTTTTGATCATAACTTTCATTGCTGATTTCTGCAGCTCAAAGACTGCGGAACGTAAGTGGTTCAATCCTCTGGTATCCCTGTTGATGGTGGCTCACATCGTCATCAACATTTTCCCTACAGAGGCAGCTGAGGCTTTCGGTGGTATGTATGCCACCAGTCCTGCTGCTGGTGTATTGAAGACTATCTTGGCGCTTGGTACCCTCATCGTCATCATTCAGGCGAAGGAGTGGTTGAGCCGTGAGGATACAGCCTTCAAGGAGGGTGAGTTCTATATGCTCATCATCTCTACCTTGCTGGGTATGAACATGATGGTTAGTGCCAACCACTTCCTCTTGTTCTTCCTGGGTCTTGAGATGGCATCTGTGCCAATGGCATGCTTGGTGGCTTTCGACAAGTATCGTCACAATTCAGCCGAGGCAGGTGCTAAGTTCATCCTCACCGCTACATTCTCTAGCGGCGTGATGATCTATGGTATCTCATTGCTCTATGCCGCTTGTGGTACATTGTACTTCAACGACATGGCTAGCATGATTTCAGCATCACCATTGACCATCGCTGGTATGGTATTCTTCTTCAGTGGCTTGGGCTTCAAGATTTCCTTGGTTCCATTCCACTTCTGGACAGCTGACTCTTACCAGGGTGCCCCAACTACTGTTACAGGTTACCTCTCAGTAGTATCTAAGGGCGCTGCCGCATTCACCCTCTGCGCTATCTTGATGAAGGTGTTTGCGCCAATGGTAGAGTACTGGACCGTACTTCTGTACATCGTCATCGTATTGTCTATCACCATCGCCAACCTCTTTGCCATCCGTCAGAGCGACTTGAAGCGTTTCATGGCATTCTCTTCTATCTCTCAGGCAGGTTACATCATGTTGGCAGTAGTTGGCAACTCAGCGATGAGCGTATCAGCCTTGACATACTATGTATTGATTTACGTAGTAGCCAACTTGAGCGTCTTCACCATTATCTCTTCTGTAGAGGAGCACAATAATGGTACTGTACAGATGGACAGCTACAATGGTCTTTACAAGACAAACCCACGCTTGGCTTTCTTGATGACCTTGGCGTTGTTCTCTTTGGGTGGTATTCCTCCATTCGCAGGTATGTTCTCTAAGTTCTTCGTGTTCATGGCAGCCGTGGGTACACACGACATCCACACGACACTTGGTGCTTGGGCATACGGCGTAGTATTCATCGCCTTGGTTAACACCGTATTGAGCTTGTACTACTACTTGCTTATCGTCAAGGCAATGTTTATCAAGCACAGCGACAACCCATTGCCAACCTTCCAGAGCGCATGCTCTACCAAGTTGGCTCTCGCTATCTGCACTGTAGGTATCGTAGCCTTCGGTATCTGTTCATTCGTATACGATTGGATTTCAGTTGCGGCTAACGCCTAATCCATCCGATATATAGATTATCATCAAATTCCCAGCTATTAGGTTTCCAAAGCCTAGTAGCTGGGATTTTTTTGTCGTTTTTTTTCTTTATTTCATTTTTTTGCAGTACCTTTGCAAAAAGAAAATAAAAAATTACGTATAAAGATTATGGATAAACTTCCTATGAACGATGTCCCTATGTTGGTAAGTGCTATCAACTTCCTGCTCAGGGACCATGAGTTCGAAACATTAGATGAGATTTGTTACCACTTCAATGTGGATAGAAAAGAGTTAGAAGAGAAAATGGCTTCTCAGGGATTTGAGTGGTCGGAAGAACAGAAGAAATTCTGGTGATTTTCAATTAATAATTTATAATTAATAATTATGGAATCTTCTGTTTCTAAGGGTCGACCGCTTTGGAAGACCATCCAAGATTATGTGCTCATAGCCATAGGCATGATATCATACGCCATCGGCTGGAACCTCTTTCTCTTGCCAACCAATGTTACGGCAAGCGGACTGCCTGGTATTTCCTCTATTATCTATTGGGCTACGGGATTCCCTGTGATGATACCTTATTTCGTGGTGAATGCCTGTCTGCTCTTTGCGGCATTCAAGATTCTGGGTGCCAAGTTTTGTGCCAAGACGCTCTATGCCGTATGTGTGGTTACCGCCTTGTCGTCTTTCTTCGCTGCAGAGATGAGGGATGTGCAGCTCCTTCAGGATCAGCCTCTTTGGGCAGCCATCATCGGTGCCGTGTTCTGCGGATGTGGAATCGGTCTCGGTTTCTCGGCAGGTGGCAGTACGGGAGGTACGGATATCGTAGCCGCCATCGTCAATAAGTATCGTGACATCTCGCTGGGTAGAGTCATTATGATATGCGATATCTTCATCATCACCTCCAGTTATCTGGTGGTGCAGGATGTGGAAAAAGTGCTCTATGGTTATGTAGTGCTCTGCGTGCAGGGCTTCTGTATAGACCAGGTGGTGAACAGTCGCCGCCGCAGTGTGCAGTTCTTTATCATCTCCAAGAAATATGAGGAGATAGGCAGACGCATCAATACAGATGCCGACCGTGGCGTAACGGTGGTAAATGCTTCGGGCTTCTATTCTGGACAGGATGTGAAGATGCTCTTTGTGCTAGCTAAGCAGCGACAAGCCCAGACCATCTTCCGACTCATCAGCGAGATAGACCCTCAGGCGTTTGTAAGCCAGAGTGCTGTCATCGGTGTATATGGTGAAGGCTTTGATAAGATCAAATATAAAGCAAAAAAAGAGCATGGAGTTTGATGACTCCATGCTCTTTTTCGATTTCTAGAGTAGCGGCTTCAAGAACTTTACGGTATAGCCCTTGGCTTTCTTTGCCATCTCTTCTGGTGTGCCAGCGAAGAGGAGCTGACCACCGCCACGACCACCTTCTGGACCCATGTCGATGATGTAGTCGGCTAGCTTGATGACATCCAGATTGTGCTCGATGATGATGACCGTATTGCCTCGGTCCACCAACTTTTGCAATACATCCATCAGGATGCGGATGTCCTCGAAGTGGAGACCTGTGGTAGGCTCATCGAGGATATAGAGCGTCTTGCCCGTATCTCGCTTGGAAAGTTCGGTGGCTAGCTTTACTCGTTGGCTCTCACCGCCAGATAGGGTGGTGGAACTCTGACCTAACTTGATATAGCCCAAACCCACATTCTGCAAAGCCTTGATCTTGTTTAATATCTGAGGCACGTTCTCGAAAAATTCCACCGCCTGATTGATGGTCATGTCCAGAACATCTGAGATACTCTTGCCCTTGTAGCGAACCTCCAAGGTCTCACGGTTGTATCGCTTGCCGTGGCATACCTCACAAGGCACGTAGACATCGGGCAGGAAGTTCATCTCGATGGTCTTGTAGCCATTGCCCTTGCAGGTCTCGCATCTTCCGCCCTTCACATTGAAGGAGAAGCGGCCTGGCTTGTAGCCACGAATCTTAGCCTCTGGCAAACCCACGAAGAGCGAACGGATGTCGCTAAATACGCCTGTGTAGGTGGCTGGGTTGCTGCGAGGCGTTCTGCCGATAGGGCTCTGGTCCACATTCACCACCTTGTCTATATTCTCCATGCCCTCGATGCTATCGTATGGCATTGGCTTTTTCAATGAACGATAGAAATGCTGCGAGAGGATAGGCTGGAGGGTCTCATTGATGAGCGTAGACTTACCCGAACCGCTCACACCTGTTACCACGATGAGCTTGCCCAATGGAAATTCCACGTCCACTCCCTTCAGGTTATTGCCCTTGGCTCCGTGGATGGTGATGCTCTTGCCGTTGCCCTCACGTCTGTGGTCGGGTATCTGGATAGCCATCTCGCCATTCAGGTATTGGGCGGTGATGGTATGCGTCTTTAGCATCTCCTGTGGGGTACCTTGGAAGACTACTTCGCCTCCCTTTCTGCCAGCCTTTGGACCGATGTCTACTATCCAGTCGGCAGCTCGCATCATATCTTCATCGTGTTCCACAACGATGACTGTGTTGCCCAGGTCGCGCAGTTCCTTGAGGCTATTGATGAGTCGCTCATTGTCACGCTGATGAAGACCGATACTAGGCTCATCGAGGATGTAGAGCACATTGACCAACTGGCTACCTATCTGGGTGGCAAGGCGAATGCGCTGGCTTTCACCGCCTGAGAGCGATGCAGACTGACGATTGAGCGAGAGATAATTGAGACCCACATCGAGGAGGAAATTGACACGTGAGCGCAACTCCTTGATAATCTCGTGAGCCACCTTTGCCTTTATCGTAGGCAGATGCTGCTCCACCTTTTCCAGCCAATCACGCAGTTCGTCGATGTCGAGGTTAGCTACCTCAGAGATGTTCTTGTCCCATATCTTGAAGGAGAGCGATTCCTGCTTGAGTCGCTGGCCATGGCATTGCGGACACTCGATGGTGGAGATAAACTGGTCTGCCCACTTCTTGCCTGCTGCACTCTCATCATCCTCCATCACCTTTTGCAGGTAGTCGATGATACCATCGTAGGCGCAGAAATAGTCGGTGGAGGTGTGTACCTTCTCCTTGTCTATCTTCACATTCTCCAGGGTACCATAAAGAATCTCCTGCATGGCATCCTCAGGAATGTCACGGATAGGAGTCTTGAGGGAGAGATCATATTTCTCCAAGAGTGATTCTATCTGCCAGAAAATCATCTGGTTCTTGTATTTGCCTAGTGGCACGATGCCGCCCTCGTGGATGCTCAGGCTGTCATCGGGAATCACCTTCTTGATGTCTATCTGGTTTACTCTGCCCAAACCCTTGCAGTGAGGACAGGCTCCTTCGGGAGAGTTGAAGGAGAACATATTTGGCGCTGGGTCTTGGTAGGCGATGCCTGTCACTGGATCCATCAGTCGCTTGGAGAAGTTCTTGCCTTCCTTCTGTCCTTTCTCGATGACCATCACCATACCATCTCCTTGTTTCATGGCGGTGGCTACGCTCTTGCGAATGCGCTCCTCGTCTTCTGGTTTTACCACCAGTTTGTCGATCACCACCTCTATGTTGTGGTTCTTGTAGCGGTCAAGTTTCATGTTGGGTACGATGTCGAGTATCTGTCCGTCTACCCTCACGTAGAGATAGCCCTTGCGGCGCATGCTCTCGAAGAGTTCACGGTAGTGGCCCTTGCGCTGGCGGATGAGTGGGGCTAGGAGGAAGATGGCCTTGCCCTGGTACTGGTCCAGAATCATGTCGATGACCTGCTCCTCTGTGTATTTCACCATCGCCTCCCCACTGCGGTAACTATAGGCAGTGCCGGCACGGGCATAGAGCAGTCGCAGGTAGTCATAAATCTCGGTGGTAGTGCCCACGGTGGAACGAGGATTCTTGTTGGTGGTCTTCTGCTCGATGCTAATCACCGGACTCAGACCCGTAATCTTGTCTACGTCAGGGCGCTCCATATTGCCCAGAAAGTTGCGGGCATAGGCAGAGAAGGTCTCGATATAGCGACGCTGACCTTCGGCAAAGATGGTGTCGAAAGCCAGCGACGACTTGCCCGAACCCGAGAGTCCGGTTATCACAGTGAGGGAGTTGCGTGGTATCTCCACGTCAATGTTCTTGAGGTTGTGAACACGCGCTCCCCATACATTTATCTTTTCTTGTTCCATGTTGTCTTATTCTCCTGAATTGGTTCTCCAGAATCTTTTTATCTTATTCTCCTGAGTTCATTTGGTTCTCGATGTAACCTCTTAATAGGTTGACATCTCGCTTGATGTTGTATGTCTTGCCGTCGGCTCCCTTTGCCTTGACCAGACAGAAGTAGACGCCATCCTTCACGGGGGTGCCATGGAAGGTGCCGTCCCAACCCGTGGATGGGTCGGTCCAGTCATAGAGCTTCTGTCCCCACCTATTATATATATAGGCGTGGAATTCGGATATGTTCTTGTATCCATCCTTGGGCTTATAGATGTCGTTGATGCCATCACCGTTTGGGGAGAAGGCATTCGGCATCAGGAGCACGCTGGTTTTGTCCACCGGTTCATCTTCAGGATTGTCTTCCGTCTGCGCCCAAGTTTGGGTGGCAAAAAGAGCCATAAATGCACAAAGTATACTTAATTTTAGTCTCATTTCTTAAATAATTTGTGCAAAGATAATAAAAAGCTGAGAGATTTTGGGTCAGTTACAAGATTTTTTGTATTTTTGCAAGAGAAAACTTTAAAATATTGAAGATATGAGACGAAAATTGAGATATTTTATGATGTTCATCGGGCTTTTGCTCTGTATGAGTATCACAGCCCAGACCATTAAGTGGCGCGACATCTATACGGTGAAGAAGAAGGATACCGTTTTTGGTATTGCCAAAAAGTATGGCTTGTCGTTGCCTGAGTTGATGGAAGCCAATCCAGAGATGAAGCAGGAGGGCTATATGCTGCAGAAGGGGGCTACTCTCTTTATCCCATACGGCAAGGGTGAGAAGAATCCGAATGCGCCTAAGGATGGCGACAAGGCGATTACCACACTGCCTGCCATCGGGGGCAAACCTGTGGTAACAGGTCAGCCAGCTGTGGGTAGCAATGCCGTGAAGATAGGCGTGATGTTGCCACTGCATGATGTGGACGGAGACGGCAAGCGTATGGTGGAGTATTACCGTGGACTGCTGATGGCTTGCGAAACCTTGAAGCAGCAAGGCATCTCTACTGATGTGTATGCCTGGAATGTGCCAATCGACGCAGACATCCGCACCACCTTGTTGCAGGAAGGTGCCAGCCAGTGTGACATCATCTTTGGTCCGCTCTATACCAAGCAGGTGGCTCCTCTCACCAATTTCTGCAAGAGTTATGGCATCAAGCTCGTCATACCTTTCTCTATCAGTGGTGATGACGTGGAGCGCAACAAGGAAATCTTTCAGGTATACCAGAGCCCTGAGTCGCTCAATGATGCTACCATCAAGGCTTTCTTGAAGCAATTCTTCAATGTGCATCCCATCTTCGTAGACTGCAATGACTCTACATCTCGTAAGGGTGCTTTCACCTTCGGACTCCGCAAGGAACTGGAAAAGCGCAACATCAACTATAGCATCACCAATGTGAACTCTAGCATTGATCAGTTTGCCAAGGCATTCTTGCCTAGCAAGCAGAATGTGGTGATCCTGAATACAGGCAGATCGCCACAATTGACAGCCGTGCTCAATAAGTTGGATGAGTTTGATGAGAAATACCCAGGTGCCTCCATCTCCCTCTTCGGCTATACCGAGTGGCTGATGTATGCCAAGTACAATCTGGAGCGTTTCTATAAGTATGATACATATATCCCTTCCACCTTCTATTACAATGCCAATGCGCAGAAGACGAAGAACTTGGAGCAGAGATACAATCAGTGGTTTCATCAGCCTATGATGATAGCGCAGCCTCGCTTTGCCATCACGGGTTATGACCATGGTATGTATTTTATCCAGGGCATCAAGAAGTTTGGCAAGAACTTTACGGGCGAGCAGCAGGTGGGCTATCAGCCAGCGCAGACCCCATTGCGTTTTGCCAAGACTGTGAAGGGTGGATATAAAAACAAGAGTTTCCAACTGATTCACTATACCTTCAATCATCAGATAGAGGCGGTGAACTATTAAGGATAGTTGATAGCGGCTTCGCCGTTTAGTTTATGGTTAATAGCAAATAATTAATAATGAATAATAAGATAAAGGGGCTGTTGGTGGCGCTGCTGCTTGGCGGTAGTCTTGCTGCCTCGGCTCAGATAGGAGAGCATCGCAATGACTTTGCCGTGGGATTCAACGGCGGATATGTGCTGAGCAAGGTTGGCTTCCAGCCCGATGTACAGCAGAAGCAGCATGGTGGAATCACGGCAGGTTTTTCTATGAAATATACCTGCGAGAAGTATTTCAAGACCATCTGCTCCATCTATGCCGAGGTCAACTACGCCAAGGTGGGATGGAAGGAAGACATCTTGGACATCGACAACAATCCGGTGATTATCACCGAGACCCAGCAGCCGATGGCTTACAGTCGCACCATCAACTATATACAGGTGCCTGTGTTTGCTCACCTTGCTTGGGGTAGGGAAGTGAGAGGACTCAACATCTTCGTGAATGCCGGTCCGCAGTTTGGCTTCTACATGAGCGACAAGACGGATACCAACTTCGATGTAAGGAAGATGCCGGCTACCGATAATGACCGAGTAAGCCCCGTGGTGGCGCAAGATACGATGGCGGTGAAGAACAAGCTAGACTATGGTATCGCCCTCGGACTGGGTGCGGAATATAGCATCCCTAAGGTGGGTCACTTCCTGGTAGAGGCTCGCTACTATTATGGTCTGGGCAATATCTATGGCTCTTCTAAGAGGGATTACTTCGGCAAGAGCAACTATGGGCAGATAGTGATCAAAGCATCCTATCTCTTTGATATCACCAGAACCAAGAACGTGAAGAGAAAATAAATTATAATAGATAAATGACAACAACAGAAAAGATTCAACAGAAATTGAGCGACTCAGCGTCGGCTCGATGGACCGCCCTTCTCATCGTGAGCTTCACGATGATGTTTGGCTACTTTTTTACAGACGTGATGTCTCCATTGGAGCCGCTCTTGACTGCGGCTAAGGAAGATGGAGGACTGGGACTCGGCTGGAGTTCGGATGAATATGGATTCTTCTCGGGTTCCTACGGATACTTCAATGTATTCCTCTTGCTCCTTTTCTTCGGCGGTATCATCTTGGATAAGTTTGGCATCCGTTTCACGGGTGTGCTCTCTACCATCTTGATGTTTGCTGGAGCTATGGTGAAGTGGTATGCCGTAGGTCATAGCTTTGAGGGAACCATTGATGTGCCATTCTTTGGTACTTATCATACACAGGTGGTGCTTGCCGCCCTTGGTTTTGCCATCTATGGTGTGGGCTGCGAGATTTGCGGTATCACCGTGAGCAAGGTCATCGTGAAGTGGTTTACGGGCCATGAGTTGGCACTTGCCATGGGTGTGCAGATGGCTTTGGCTCGTCTGGGTACTGCCGCAGCCCTGGGTGCATCCCTTCCATTCGCCAAGATGATGGGTGGTGTGTCAGCCTCTGTAGGTCTGGGTGCAGCCTTGCTTTGTGCGGGTGTGCTCGTTTACCTCGTTTACTGCGTGATGGATAAGAAGGAGGATGCTTCGGCTGCTGCCGTGGCTTCTGAGCCAGAAGAGGGATTCAAGTTTGCCGACTTGATCGGACTGGTGAAGACCACAGGTTTCTGGTATGTGGCTTTCCTCTGCCTGATGTTCTATGCCGGTGTGTTCCCATTCTTGAAGTTTGCCACCAAGTTGATGGTGTTCAAGTACGGTGTGGATGCCGATGTAGCGGGACTGATACCAGCCATGTTGCCATTCGGTACCATCATCTTGACTCCACTCTTTGGTGCCTTGTACGACAAGGTGGGCAAGGGTGCTACCCTGATGATTATCGGTAGTTGCCTCTTGACCTTGGTACATGTGGTATTCGCCTTGCCAATCAACTCTTGGGTTATCGCCATCGCCATGATGCTTATCCTGGGTGTCGCCTTCGGACTGGTACCATCTGCCATGTGGCCATCCGTGCCAAAGATTATTCCAATGAAACTTCTGGGTACTGCATACGCCCTCATCTTCTATATCCAGAACATCGGCTTGGCTCTTGTTCCAGTATGGATCGGTAAGGTAAACCAGGCTAACACAGCTGCCGATGGCATCATCGACTATACCCAGACGATGACCATCTTTGCCGGCTTTGGTGTGATAGCCATCGTCATCTCTCTGCTCCTCTTGATGGAGGACAAGCGCAAGGGATATGGCTTACAGAAACCAAACGTGAAGAAGTAATTAATAATTAAGAATTAATAATTAAAGAAAGGAAATAACCATGAATGCTACGCCTGAATCATTGATTAAAGAGTATGCTGACCCGATAGAGCAGCAGGAGATAGACAAGTTTGTGTGCTCAGAAATGAGCCGACAGATACACCGATATATCAAGGGTATGTCGGGTACCAAGCAAGCTATGCTCAAGTTTGAGGAGCGATTGGCTAGCCTCTCTGTGCCAGAGAAGGAAAAGGCCATTGCCAAGTATATTGACTTGAACCGCAAGGTATTGAAAGGATTGGACCTGAAGATGATCCTGGTTCGTTCGGTTGCCAACTATTGCGATACGTTCCAGTATATGCTGGACTTCATCAACGACAAGCGCAAGATGATATTCTATTATAAACGCCTGAAGGAGAAGTATGTGCAGTATCATGAGGTGTTTGAGCAGGATGGCAAGTTTGGCATGAAAGACCATCAGGGCAACTTGATGCTTTCGCCAACTTATGATTTCCTTCGCACATGTTATGTTTACAATGATGACCTGACCGCTGTTCCTGTTATTGCAGAGAAGAATGGCAAGATGGGTTTGGTGCTCCCAGATGGTAATGATACCATCGTAGCCGATTTCCTATATGATGAAATCTGCCTGAGAGATGAGTATCCTTACTTCGAGGCCACCCGTGACGGCATCACTGGACATATCGATAAGTTTGGTAATTTTATCAACTAAAAAGATAAAGGGCAATCAGATTGGAATTTATACCATCTGATTGCCCTTTTTTAGCGATATTGCTATCGCCTTTCTTATCTAATTTTCTCTCGTCTTCTTTTACAATGTCTTGGAATTCTTCACTAAGAATATTATCCCAAATACTTCATCAAGATCTTGATCTTACCGCTGTCACGGAGCTTGATGATACTCTTCTCACGAATCTGGCGTACACGCTCACGAGTCAAGTTAAACTCGCTACCGATTTCCTCCAAACCCTTCTCATGGCAACCGATGCCATAGCAGTAGCATAGAATCTTGCGCTCACGCTCCTTCAATACAGAAGCAAGCACACGCTGCAACTCGCTGCTCATAGACTCGAAGTCAACGCCCTTATCTGTACGGCTGTCGTCACCTGAAGCCATCACGTCGACCATCGCATTGTCATCATCGTCGCTACCAAATGGCGCATCGATACTCATGTGGTGGTTATCAGCCTTGATGGTCTGGTCTATCTTGCTCTCATCCATCTTGGTGATCTGAGCCAGCTCGCCAACAGAAGGCTTGCGCTGGTGCTCCTGCTCAAACTTGCTGATCTCAGCACTGATCTTGCTCAATGCACCCACCTGGTTCAGAGGCAAGCGTACGATACGGCTCTGCTCAGCGATAGCCTGAAGGATGCTCTGGCGAATCCACCATACAGCGTATGAGATGAACTTAAAACCACGAGTCTCGTCAAACTTCTCGGCTGCCTTTACCAAGCCGATGTTACCCTCGTCGATGAGGTCGGTAAGAGAAAGCCCCTGATGCTGATACTGCTTGGCAACAGACACAACGAAACGGAGGTTTGCCTTGACCAATTTATCCTTGGCACGCTCACCTTCGCGTCCGCCCTTACGAATCTTCTGGGCGAGTTCAATCTCCTCATCAATGGAGACCATAGGTTCACGACCAATCTCCACCAAGTACTTATCAAGTGCTTCACTGGAACGGTTGGTTATACTCTTACTAATCTTAAGTTGTCTCATAA
>ERZ1035006.80-NODE-80-length-73522-cov-74.857678_pt1 | contig 73522 bp, 59 predicted proteins | sample MGYA00520694_ERZ1035006 | MGnify/ENA primary metagenome ERZ1035006 (study PRJEB33766, sample SAMN09781746) | gut metagenome | biome: gut microbiome | host: Homo sapiens | place: Madagascar | study: EMG produced TPA metagenomics assembly of the PRJNA485056 data set...
CGTTCCGCCACTTATCTTTAAAGACCCGAACATGTATTCGGGTTTTTTCGTTTTTACAGCATCAATTTATGTTCAAGTTTCTTTTCTCTTTTCTAATAGGAATTTGTCTTCTCTGTAATTCATGTTCTGTTCAGACATTATCTGATGAACAACTTTACGCAGATGCTGTACGTAATACTCATCTTTTTTCTAAATCTAATATTCATGATCTCGTAACCTTAAATAAGGATGATAATCTAGTTACTTATATTGGAGACTTGGTTCTTATGGCTACATTTCATAATGTTCCAAGGTTCTATCCTATCGATCATGATATTGAACTTTCTATTGATGTTTTGTGGCTCGTAAGCTATAAAGAATTAGAAGCAAAGCTGTCTAATCCTGTTAACTGTTCTAATAAACGAATTATCCAAATTTTAGGAGAAAGAATAGACTCTAATTATTCTCATTTGAGCCTAGTTCTAGTTGATCCTCACAAGTTATTAAGACCTGCTTATGTGCAAGATCCTTTCATAAATAAAATGTCTTTGTCTTTAACAACTTCTGATAAGAATTTTGAAAGCTGGTTTTATCAAATGAAAGCAGGTAAAGATTATCCTTGGACAGCTTTAGGTTATACCTATGATTGGGGTAATTCACGAGATGTTTATGGATTGTCAGAATTTATCCTAAGAAAAGGAAGTACTTATCACGCTGTTGATACCATAACTATAGATAAGTTCATATCATCAGGCTGTAAGGTTAAATATTAGCTCTTCGATTTTGTAGATTTTGTTATTAGTGATAAAATCAAGAGTATTCTATTAATCCAACATAAATAACAAAAATTACCATAACAATAAATTGAATATTAATAGGTAAGATCCCTTAAGGTGAACTTCCTTGAGGTTATTTAACTATATGGAGATTGTTCTATGCCTATTAACATACCTAATGACTTACCTGCCAAGGCTGTTTTAAATTCAGAACAAGTTTTCGTAATGACAGAGGAAAGATCCTGTCATCAGGACATTCGTCCTTTAAATTTACTCTTTCTAAATTTGATGCCAAAGAAGATAAATACTGAAATTCAGTATATGAGAAAGCTATCTAATACTCCTTTACAGGTTAATATCACTTTACTAAGGGTAGACGATCATATTTCTAAGAATACACCTCAATCTCATATGGATAACTTTTATAAAGAATTTGAGGATATAAAAGATCAGAGATTCGATGGCATGATTGTAACAGGTGCTGCTTTAGATCAGACTGAATTTAAAGATGTAACCTATTGGGAAAAATTAGAAAAGATTTTACTCTGGAGTAGCAAGAACGTAACCTCAACCCTATTCTCTTGTTGGGGAGTTGCTGCTGCTCTAAAAGTTTTCTACGGAATTGATATTATTTTTAGAGAAGACAAACTTTCAGGTATTTACAATATCAGGCTATCTGATGAAGTTGACACATTAACACGTGGCTTTGATGACGTCTTCCAAGCTCCAATCTCTAGATATTGTGATTTTCCATTAGATATCATCAAAAAGAAAACAGATATTAAGGCATTAGCTTCAAGTGACGAAATTGGTCTATATCTAGGTGTTTCTAATGATGGTCGTCAGGTCTATGTATCAGGACATCCTGAGTATGATGTAGATACATTACTTCATGAGTTTACTCGTGATACAGATGCAGGTAAAAATCCTAAAATCCCTGTAAATTATTTTCCTGATAATGATCCTCTCAAAGCTCCAAAGTGTACTTGGAGAGGTCATGCTAGTTTGTTGTTCTGCAACTGGATCAACTATTACGTTTATCAGGAAACTCCTTATGACTTGTCAGTAAAGCCATAATTGAAATAAAGCTAATAAGTTCAGGCTTATTAGTTTTATCTTATCGTGACAAGCAAAATTGATTTACGGTGCATTTACGGCAATAGACCCTCTCTTAATAATACCGTTGCTTACTCATCAAAACTTAAAAGAGTTGTCTTAAATTTGCTGTTTTTAATGTACAATAATTGCGCTAAAAGTGAGATAAGGGTGAAAAAGTGACAGGTTATAAAACTGCAAAGTTCAAAATTTCAGGCGGAAAGGCACTAGACGGTGAAGTAAAAATTTCTGGTGCAAAAAATGCTGCTCTTCCAATTTTATTATCAACAATTCTGACCGATGAAAAGGTATGTTTAAAAAATGTACCTGACTTGGCTGATGTAAAAACAAGTTTCAAACTACTTCAAGATCTTGGTAAAAAGTGTGGATACAACCAAGATACTGGAGAAGCAGTTATTGAAAATGGTGTTACTAACCATGTAGCTTCATACGAATTAGTAAAGACCATGAGAGCCTCTATCATGGCGTTAGGTCCTCTTGTAGCCTATGCTGGCTCTGCAGAGGTATCTTTACCTGGAGGATGTGCCATCGGTGCTAGACCTGTAGATCTGCATATTAAAGGTCTGCAAGAAATGGGCGCTCAAATTAAGCTTGATGATGGTTATATCAAAGCTACAGCAATAGGCTCAGGTCGTCTTCATGGTGGCAATATCATTATGGATAAAGTCTCAGTAACAGGTACTGAGAACCTAATGATGGCTGCAACATTAGCTGATGGTGTAACTATTATTGAAAACGCAGCTTTAGAACCAGAAGTTGTAGATTTAGCTGATTGTCTTAATAAGATGGGCGCTAAAGTTAAAGGCGCAGGTACTAAGAGAATCGAAATTGAAGGTGTTAAAAAGTTACATGGCTGTGAGCACAGTGTGGTTGCTGACAGAATTGAGGCTGGTACCTACTTAATTGCAGGTATAGCAACTCATGGTATTGTGACTTGTCTGAATACTTTACCTTCAACTTTAGAATCTGTACTGCAGAAATTACGTCAGGCCAATGCAATCATTACTGTAGATGGAACTTCTATTACAGCTGATATGAGAAATCGTCAGATTAAGCCTGTAGATGTAGTGACAGCACCTCATCCAGGTTTCCCTACTGACATGCAGGCTCAGATAACTGTTTTAAATGCACTAGCTGATGGTGTAAGTTCTGTAACTGAGACTATTTTTGAAAATAGATTTATGCATATTGCTGAGTTAATCCGTATGGGCGCTCACCTTGAAATTAAGGGAAATACCGTAATTTGTGAAGGTGTGCCTGCTCTTAAAGGAGCTCAAGTGATGTCTTCTGATTTAAGAGCTTCAGCTTCATTAGTGATTGCAGGTCTTGCTGCTGAAGGTACTACCATAGTTGACAGAATCTACCACATGGATAGAGGATACGAGCACATCGAAACTAAAGTTGGCAAACTTGGCGGTGTGATAGAAAGAATTTACTAGAATGTTTGATTTAACCCCTTACAACACATTTGGATTGGCTGTGCAGTCAAAAGACGGCGTAGTCATTAGCAGTCTTGCAGATTTAAAGAGAGTTCAAGCTGATAATGTCCTGATACTAGGGCATGGCTCAGATGTGCTTTTTACTGATGATTACAATGGCACTGTTTTAATCAATCAGATAAAAAGTCTTTCTGTTGAAAAAGATGGTGATAAATTTATCGTTAAAGCTGGAGCTGGTATTGTCCTTGATTCTCTAATTGACAGTCTTATCTCTCAGAATATCTTTGGTCTTGAAAACCTGTCTTCAATCCCAGGAACTGTTGGTGCTGCTCCAATTCAGAATGTAGGGGCTTATGGTGTTGAAATTGGCGATGTGATTAAAGAAGTTGTAACTTATGATTTACAGCGCCATATTACACAAACATTCCCAAAAGAAGAATGTGAATTTGCTTATCGATCATCATACTTTAAAACACATAAAAGCAGACCTTTAGTGATTACTCAGGTTGTGTTTGAATTAAGTTCTAAATTCTCTCCAAAATTAGTTTATAAAGGCTTATCAGGAGAGTCTTTTACAACAGCTTTAGAATTAAGAAACAAGATAGTAGGTTTGCGCAAAGAGAAATTACCAGATCCTAGTCTAGTTGGTAATGCAGGCAGCTTCTTTAAAAATCCTATTGTTGATAAGTCTGAAGTTGATGCTTTACGTCAAAAGTATGAGTCTATTCCTGTATATGACGCAGGAGATGGTTTATATAAACTAGCTGCAGGTTGGTTAATCGAAAAGGCAGGATGCAAAGGTATTACTCACGGCAACGTAGGTACTTGGGAAAAACAATCTTTGGTGATTGTAAATAGGGGTAATGCTAAACCTCACGAAGTTGTTGCCCTAGCAAAATACATCATGGCTGAAGTTTTAAATAAATTTAATATCAAACTAGAACCTGAGGTAAGAACATACGGTTCAAAAGGAGAAATTTCTTGGGACACTCTGTAGGCTTTTTAAAACTAGTCAAACTTTTAAACTCTGCTAATGATCTTTCATTGAAAAAAGAAGTTATTAAAACTGCTTTAGATGTGTCCGATGCAGAGCTGCGAGAGCTGTCTGAGAAATTAGCTTCTTTAGGTATCAATCTGCAAGATTATGATGACTCATTGTCATTATCTAACAAAGTTGATCTGTTAGATGATAGCTCTATTTTCAAAAGAGTAAGTGGAGCTGGCAGAATTGAAATTTTAGAATCTGTAGATTCTACTAACACTTATATGCTAAAAAACTCAAAATTTCTAGCATCAGGTGATACTGTAATTGCTGAATGCCAAGAGGCAGGACGTGGTCGTCGGGGAGGTCGTTGGCACTCTACTTTTGGCAAACAACTTACCATGTCTTTATGCTATATCTTTGATGATTTTAATAAATTAGAAGGTTTATCTGTAGGTATCGGTGTTGCAGTAGCTCAGGCTGTAGAGCGTTTTGGTTTTGAAGATATTCTTTTGAAATGGCCAAATGATATTTATAAAGATCTTAAAAAATTTGGCGGCATTCTGATTGAAACTGTACCTCATAAAAATAAGATCAAAGCAATTATTGGTGTAGGACTTAATGTCTATGCTGATGAGTTTTCAAACATTGACAAGGACTATACCTCTATCTTTGAGACTCAGCCTGAAGGCTTTAAGAGAAATGATTTAGCTGTTCAACTAATCAATAACATCAAAAAAGTTTGTCATGAATTCAATGATAATAATAAAAAAATGATCATTGAATCCTTTAAAGCCAGAGATGAACTTTTAGGAAGAAACATTAGAGTCGAGAATGAACAGGGCATCTTTGAAGGTAGAGCTGCAGGTGTTGATCCTCATGGCTCTTTACTCTTAACTTCTGAAGATAACGTGATTTCTATACGTTCTGGTCATATTACCTACATACAGTAATAGGTTTGCAAACCCCCTTAGTAGCTCAGATGCCTGAGCTACTAATTTATAATCCTAAATTGTCTATACCATAGTCAAAATCTAGATGTTAAGTTTTACTTTAAAAGTAAACTAATCAATGTTGCTATTTACGCAAATAGATCTCTTCTATATGGTGATCAGGTCCTTTCTTTAAGATTAAGTTTGCTCTGTTTCTGCAAGGTAAGATGTTCTCCATTAAGTTTACATGGTTAACAGCTTCCCAAATGAGTTTGGCAATGCTAGCTGCATTGACATCTGATAAATGAGCATACTTGTTAAAGTAGCAATTAGGATCTGAGAAAGCTTTGTCTTTCAACTTGATAAATCTGTCTATATACCATTTCATCAGATGCTTTTCGTCAGCATCAACATAGATGGAATAGTCGATATAGTCAGAAATAAAAGCTTTCTTTCTGTATTCAGGGTATTCAGTACCATCCTGTAGTACGTTTACACCTTCTAAAATTAATACATTAGGTCTGTCCACAACAGTAAATTCGTTAGGAACAATGTCATAAGTTAGGTGTGAATATACTGGTACCTTAAGATTTGGTTTGCCTTCTTTTACATCTAATAGGAAGTTAATTAGCCTTTTAACATCATATGATGCAGGGAAACCTTTCTTACCTAAGAGCATATGATCTTCAAGATACTTATTAGGATATAAGAATCCATCAGTGGTGATCATTGCAACTTTAGGTTTACATGGCCAATCTTTAATAAGTTCACTTAATAGTTTTGCAGTAGTAGTCTTACCGACAGATACTGATCCTGAGATAGAGATGATAAAAGGAACAGAATCCATAGGCGAGCCTAAGAACTTTTGTATTACAGCCAAACGATCGTGGCGACTGATGTAATACATCCTAAGGAGGCTTGATAGCGGTAGGTAAATGCTTTTTACTTCGTCTAAAGATAATTTATCATTAAAAGCTAGAAATCTGTCAAGATCGGCTTCAGTGAGGGTAAGCTTTTCAGATGAGTGCTTAAAAGAAGCCCAAGTTTGTGGGTCAAACTTTACAAAAGGAGAAGCGATATCTTCGTTTATCATGATAATTGAGCCAAAATAAAAACATACTGATTTTAACATGCAAAGATGATGGATGGTAAAAAAGCTGAAGTTTTAACACCAATTTTTTTAGAAAAACCGAAAAAAGAAAAAAAATTGCAACCAGAAAAAGTAGAATTTTGAAAGATATAAGGAAAAGGTGATGTTAAGACCAAAAAAATGACTGCGTATAAACGGCTAATATAAGCGATTTAAAAAAAAGTTAAAAAAATATTAAATTTTTTCTTGCATTATCAATTAAGTTTTATTATCATAATCCCCGCTGTCACAAGACAGTGACGTAGTTGGTCCGGAGACGGGCTAATTATGGAGGGGTTCCCGAGTGGCCAAAGGGATCAGACTGTAAATCTGCCGGCTCTGCCTTCGAAGGTTCGAATCCTTCCCCCTCCACCACTTCCCAAATATTTTCTCCGGTAAAATTACAAATTCCATTGCGGGCATCGTATAATGGTTATTACCCAAGCCTTCCAAGCTTGAGATACGGGTTCGATTCCCGCTGCCCGCTCCAGTTTTGATTCATCAACGCTGTGAGCATCAACATACTGTTCACATAGGATTGAAAAATGGCAAAAGAGAAGTTTGTCCGTGGCAAGGTTCACGTAAACGTAGGTACCATTGGTCACGTTGACCACGGTAAGACCACATTAACCGCAGCTATCACAACTGTATTAGCAAAGAAGTACGGTGGTGAGGCAAGAAAGTTCGACCAGATCGATAACGCACCAGAAGAGAAGGCACGTGGTATTACCATTAACACCTCTCACGTAGAGTACGATACCGAGAAGCGTCACTACGCACACGTTGACTGCCCAGGCCACGCTGACTACGTAAAGAACATGATTACTGGTGCTGCACAGATGGATGGTGCAATTCTAGTAGTAGCAGCAACAGACGGTCCTATGCCACAGACACGTGAGCACATTCTGTTAGCACGTCAGGTTGGTGTACCATACATCATCGTATTCTTAAACAAGTGCGATATGGTAGACGACGAAGAGTTATTAGAGTTAGTTGAGATGGATATTCGTGATCTGTTAAATCAGTATCAGTTCCCAGGCGACGACACTCCAATCATCCGTGGTTCAGCATTAGGCGCATTAAACGGCGAAGCAAAGTGGGAAGAGGCAATTTATAAGTTAGCAGATACCTTAGATAGCTACATCCCAGATCCAAAGCGTGATATCGATGATCCATTCTTATTACCAATCGAAGATATCTTCTCAATTTCAGGTCGTGGTACAGTAGTAACCGGCCGTGTTGAGCGTGGTATTGTAAAGGTAGGTGACGAAGTTGAAATCGTAGGTATTCGTCCAACCACCAAGACCACAGTAACAGGCGTAGAAATGTTCCGTAAGTTACTAGATCAGGGTCAGGCAGGTGATAACGTAGGTATCCTATTACGTGGTACCAAGCGTGACGAAGTTGAGCGTGGTCAGGTTCTTGCACATCCAGGTACCATCACTCCTCACACCAAGTTCACAGGTCAGGTATACGTATTAAACAAGGATGAAGGTGGTCGTCACACTCCATTCTTCAAGGGCTACCGTCCACAGTTCTTCTTCAGAACAACAGATATTACTGGTACTATCGACCTACAGGAAGGCGTAGAGATGGTAATGCCAGGTGATAACACCGATATGACCGTAACCTTAATTCACCCAGTAGCAATGGCTGAAGGTGAGAGATTCGCTATCCGTGAGGGTGGTAGAACAGTAGGTGCTGGTGTTGTTGGTACTATCATTGAGTAATATCTAACTCAGCAAAGATGTATGTCCGTAGCAGTATTTTTTACTGCTACGGATTAATTGTCTTAAGGTGCTAAAAATTTGTACCTTTTAATTTAAGGTTTTTTTTATGTCAGAAACAACTAGCAATAAAGTCCAGCCTGCTAAGAAGGCAAATGCTAAAAAGACAGCAAATGGCACAGATTCAAAGCTGTTTGTATCTCCAGTTGTAAGCGCAATTTTTTGGACTATTTCTATTGTTTTAGTAGTTGCAGTTATCTTAGGTAACTGGTATTACACAAGTTTTGTTGCAGTTGATGAAGGTAACTTATCTCGTCTTCTGCGTGTAGCAATTGTTATCGTTGGTTTTGCAGTTGCTTTAATTGTTGCACTTCTTACTAATAAGGGTCGCACCTTATTACAGTTTGGTCGTCAGTCATATACTGAGTTACGTAAAGTTGTATGGCCAACTAGACAAGAAGCTGTGCAGACAACATTTATTGTTTTCGTAGCTGTTTGTGTTGTAAGCTTATTCCTGTATCTATGCGATATCGTATTTTTACAGTTAGTTCGCCTATTTACCTTATAGTAAACACCAAAGGATTTTAAAATGGCAGATATTGAAAAGATTGAAGCACCAGAAGCTCCTGTAGCACCTGAGGCTCCTGTTGTTGACGAGACCTCAGCTTTAGATGCAAACCCAGATTTAGCTAATGAAGCACCAAAGAAAAATAAATACTTTGGTGGTGATACCTTCCGTTGGTATGTAATTCAAGCTTTTTCTGGCTTTGAGCAGAGAGTTGCTTTAACTCTTGCTGAAAGAATCAAGATCCACCATATGGAAGATTACTTTGGTGAAATCCTTGTTCCAAAGGAAAAGGTTAAAGAAATCAAAGACGGCAAGAAACGCGAGAGTGAGCGTAAGTTCTTCCCAGGTTATGTTTTAGTAAATATGAGAATGACCTCAGAGTCATGGCAGTTAGTAAAACATACTGATCGTGTTTTAGGCTTTATCGGCGGTACTTCAGAAAAACCTCTTCCAATTACTGAGGCGGAAGCTAATAAGATCCTAAACCGTCTGAAGGAAACTGAAGATTCTCCACGTCCAAAGACCATGTTCGAAGTTGGCGAGCATGTTCGAGCTATCGATGGTGCTTTCAAAGACTTCGTTGGTACTGTTGAGAAGGTGGACTATGAGAAGAACCGCTTAACAGTTTCAATTGCAATCTTTGGTAGAGCTACACCAGTAGATCTTGATTTCACTCAGGTTGAAAAAGATATCTAATCATTTTGGGGCTCATTTTTAAATGAGCCCTAGTCTTTAAAATCCAAAATTTCTTTCAATTTCAGCAAATAAAGATTAATAGCTTTTTTCTTGCATTAATTTATTAATTATTTGTTGATTATCATCACTAATCTGTGTATAATCTCAAAGCTATTTTTACGCTGTTTGTATTATTCAATCGTGTTAAAAAGCGCGACCAATCGGTCAAGGGAAGCTCAATCGTGAATTGAGCGATATCACCCACATTAATTTTCAGAGGAATACCTCAAAATGGCAAAGAAAGTTACTGCCTATATTAAATTACAGGTTGGTGCTGGTAACGCAAACCCAGCTCCTCCAGTTGGCCCAGCATTAGGTCAGCACGGTGTTAACATCATGGAATTCTGTAAGGCATTCAATGCTAAGACAGCAAACATGGAAAAAGGTTTACCTGTACCAGTTATCATCACCGTATATCAGGATAAGTCATTTACATTCGAATCAAAGACAACCCCAGCTTCTTTCTTAATTAAGAAGACCTTAGGCTTGAAGTCAGCTTCTCACAAGCCAGGTACTGAAGTTGCAGGTAAGATCACCATGGAACAGTGCAAAGAGATCGCTAAAGCTAAAGAGCCAGATATGACTGGTGCTGATCTTGATGCATCTGCACGTACCATTGCTGGTACAGCTCGTTCAATGGGCATCCAGGTGGAGGGTTAATCAATGGCTAAGATTGCTAAGCGTTTAAAAGAAATCCGTGCAGCTGTTGATAAGACCAAGCAGTACGATGTAGTTGAAGGCTTCAAGTTATTAAAAGATACTGCAAAAGCAAAGTTCGTAGAGAGCGTTGATGTAGCAGTTCAGTTAGGTATTGACGCTACTAAGTCAGATCAGAACGTTCGTGGTGCTACCGTTTTACCAAACGGTACCGGTAAGACTGTACGTGTTTTAGTATTCACACAGGGCGAGCTTGCTGAGCAGGCAAAGGCAGCTGGTGCTGATCACGTTGGTATGGACGAGTTAGCAGCTGAAGTTAAGAAAGGCTTTGCTGATTTCGACGTTGTTATCGCTTCACCTGACGCTATGAGAGTTGTAGGTCAGTTAGGTCAGATCTTAGGTCCACGCGGTTTAATGCCTAACCCTAAGGTTGGTACCGTAACTCGCGATATTGCAACTGCTGTTAAGAATGCTAAAGCAGGTCAGGTTCGCTTCCGTAATGATAAGTCTGGTAACATCCAGACTTCAATCGGTAAAGCTGACTTCACCGCTGAGCAGTTAGCTGACAACTTATCAGCTTTAATTGCAGCTATCATTAAGCACAAGCCATCAGCAGCTAAGGGTACCTTCATCAAGAAGATCTGTGTATCAACCACTATGGGCGTTGGTATTCAGATTGATAAGAATACTATTGCTGCAGAGAAGGCAATTCAGGCTGAATAATCCTGAATAAGCATCCGGTACTGATGCTTGTAAAGAATTTGGAAAGGGGGCATTGCCGCCAAACCAAAGACCGCAGGGGGTAGTACCTTAATTATCCTGCGTAGGCGGAGCCTGAATACAGGCTCCGGTGGTCCCGAAAGGGTATAGTCCACTATGGACATTCCAGGAGTCACTGCTAAAAATGGCATTGAATATCGAAGACAAAAAGGCAATCGTTGCTGAAGTCGCCGAAGTAGCCAAGAAAGCTGTGTCAGCTGTTACTGCAGATTCATGCGGTATTCCAGTAGCAACTTTAACCAAACTACGTAAAGAAGCTCGTGAGAACAACGTTTATTTACACGTTGTTCGTAACACTCTTCTTGCACGTGCTTTAGAAGGCACTGAGTTTGAGTGCATCAAGGATTCATGTAAGGGTCCAACCATCATTGGTTTATCTTTAGATCATCCTGGTGCTGCTGCTAGAATCTTCAAGAATTTCGCAAAGTCATGCGATACTTTCAAAGTTAAAGCTTTAGCTTTTGAAGGAAAGGCATACGACAGCAAAGACATTGATGTTCTTGCAACATTACCAACATACGAAGAAGCTATTGCTCACTTAATGGCAACCTTAAAAGAGGCTGCTGCTGGCAAGCTGGTTCGTACTCTTGCCGCTCTTGGCGACAAGCTTGGTTCAGAGGCTGGTGCTCAGTAATAGCACAGCTAGAGAAGACTTATTTAAGTCGATTGTTTTTTTTCAGGCATAGCCTGGTTATTTTATAGGAAGTTTAAAAATGGCTTTATCTAAGGATGAAATCATTGAGGCAATTGCAGCTCTATCAGTTACTGAAGTTGTAGAGTTAGTTAAGGCAATGGAAGAGAAGTTTGGTGTTTCTGCTGCTGCAGCTGTTGCTGCTGCTCCAGCTGGTGGCGCAGCTGCTGCTGAAGAGAAGACCGAGTTCGACGTTATGTTAAAGGCTGCTGGCGCTAACAAGATCGCTGTTATTAAGGCAGTTCGTACCGCTACTGGTTTAGGCTTAAAGGAAGCTAAGGACTTAGTTGAGTCAGCTCCTGCTAAGGTTAAGGAAGCAATGCCAAAGGCTGACGCTGAAGCTTTAGTAAAGGCTTTAACCGACGCTGGTGCAGAGGCTGCTTTAGCTTAATATCTAGCTACCATAAATTGGCTCGCATCGGGCCAATGACAGCTTAAAAACTGTTCAAAAACGTAACCCGATCCCCCTAAAATGGGGGCTCGGGTTCGATGCCTTAATATACTAAGATGCTAACGCATCCTATCCGGAAACAGATCAAATAGAGGATCACCTATCCATGGTCTACTCCTACACTGAGCAAAAACGCATCCGTAAGGATTTTGGTAAGCGTGTAAAAGTTTTAGATACACCTTATTTATTAGCAGTACAACTCGATTCTTTTAAACAATTTATTAGTTCAGATCCAAACAACGAGAATGGTTTGGTTGCCGCTTTCAAGAGCGTGTTCCCAATTAAGAGCTATTCTGGCAATGCTGAACTTTGCTATAACAGCTTCCATTTAGGTGAGCCTAAATTTAATGTACACGAGTGCATGATTCGTGGTACTACTTATTCAGCTCCACTTAAGGTCAAATTAAGCTTAGTTCGTTACGAGAAAGATTCTCCTAAGACTGTTAAAGAGCGTATTGACCAAGATGTGTACATGGGTGAAATCCCGCTGATGACCGACAACGGTACCTTCATTGTTAATGGTACTGAGCGTGTTGTTGTTTCTCAGTTACACAGAAGCCCTAGCGTATTCTTTGATAACGACAGAGGTAAGACTTACCCTGGTCGTATTTTATTCAGTGCTCGCGTAATCCCTTACCGTGGTTCATGGTTAGACTTTGAGTTTGATCATCGCGATAACTTATTCGTACGTATTGACCGTCGTCGTAAGTTACCTGCAACTGTTTTATTACGTGCTTTAGGTTATAACACCGAGCAGATCTTAGGCTTGTTCTTCGATACCGTTGAAATCGAATTCAAGAACAACAAGATCAATATGGAACTTGTTCCAGAGAGTTTACGTGGTGAAACTGCCTCTTTTGATATCAAAGTAGGCAAAGATGTTATTGTAGAAAAGGGCCAGAAGATTACAGCCCGTCACGTACGTCAGTTAAAGAAAGCTGAAGTGACATCTTTAGAAGTTCCTGCAGAATATCTATTAGATAAGATTGTTGCAAAAGACTACAAGAACAAGAACGGTGAAGTAGTATTAGCTGCTAACACATTATTAAATGAAGACAACATCACAGCAATTGCTACAAACGGTTTAAAGAAGATTGAGATCCTTTACACCAGTGCAGTTGATGAAGGTCCTTTCATTGCTGATACTTTACGTAACGACACCACACGTGATCTAAGCTCAGATGAAGCTGACAAGAATGCAGCTTTATTCGAAATCTACAAGATGATGCGTCCTGGTGAAATTCCTACTGTTGAAGCTGCTGAAACTTTATTCAAGAACTTATTCTTCGCAGAGGATAGATACGATTTATCATCAGTTGGTCGTATGAAGTTCGACAGCCGCTTCGTTGAAGAGAAGAATTTCAAGGCAGGTGTTGCACGTCTTTTAACCTCAGCTGATTCACAGTTAAATACCGCAGATTCCGGTGTTTCTGTAGTAAACGGCTTCGTATACGCACAGTATCCTAAGATTGTTGATTTAATCAAGCCTCTTCTAGATCCAGCAGAAGTAGAGTGCATGCCAAACACTGTTCCAGAGCGTGTTGCTGACAAGCTGCTAGGTTTCTTAGATAACATTCTGATCCCTGCAAATAAAGATCAGATGTTACCAGCTCAAGAGCGCTTATTACATAAGGTTAAGATCCAGCCGAAGGGCGGTGAGGCTTATACCTATGATAGAGCAATAATCCTTCCTTTATCAGTATTAGAGTTAGAGAGCAATGTAACTGAATTAGAAGGCAAGGCTACCGATCCTAAGGGTAAAGAGATCAATCTTGATACCTCATTCATCGATAACGAGCCTTCACGTGGTACTTTAAGCAACAGCGATATCATTAAGGTAATCCGTTACTTAGTTAAGATCCGTAATGGTAAAGAGACCATCGACGATATCGATCACTTAGGTAACCGTCGTATCCGTTCAGTTGGTGAAATGGCTGAAAACCAGTTCAGAATTGGTTTAGTTCGTGTTGAGCGTGCTGTTAAGGAAAGATTGTCTTTAGGCGACTTGGATAATACAACTCCACAGGAGCTTATCAACGCAAAGCCTATTTCAGCTGCAATTAAAGAGTTCTACGGTTCAAGCCAGTTATCACAGTTCATGGACCAAAACAACCCATTGTCAGAAGTTACAAACAAGCGTCGTATTTCTGCTTTAGGTCCTGGTGGTTTAACTCGTGAAAGAGCAGGCTTCGAAGTACGTGACGTTCACCCAACTCACTACGGACGTCTATGCCCAATTGAGACTCCTGAAGGTCCTAACATTGGTCTGATTAACTCATTAGCTGTGTTTGCTCGTTGCAACGACTACGGTTTCTTAGAGACTCCATACCGTTTTGTTAAGGATGGTGTTGTTTCTGAAGAGTTCCAGTACTTATCAGCAATTGATGAAGGTCAGTACGTTATCGCTCAGGCTAATACCGATTTAGATGAGAACGGTAAGATCTTATCTGACTACGTACAGTGCCGTTACAAGGGTGAATCAGAAGTTCGTAAAGCAAGTGACGTTCAGTTCATGGACGTTTCACCTCAGCAGATTATTTCTGTTGCTGCAGCCTTGATTCCATTCTTGGAACACGATGATGCTAACCGTGCTCTGATGGGTGCTAACATGCAGCGTCAGGCTGTTCCTACAGTTCGTTCAGAAAAACCATTCGTTGGTACTGGTATGGAGCGTGCTGTTGCAGTTGACTCTGGTGTTTCTATCATCGCAAAACGTGGTGGTGTTGTTCAGCACGTTGATGGTGGTCGAATCGTAATTCGTGTAAACATCGATGAGATTGAAGGTGATCATGATGCAGGTATTGATATTTACAACCTCATCAAGTACACCCGTTCAAACCAGAATACATGTATTAACCAGAGACCATGCGTTTCTTTAAATGAAAAGGTAAAAGCTGGTGACGTTATTGCTGACGGTTCATCTACAGATATGGGTGAATTAGCATTAGGTCAGAACATGCGTATCGCTTTCATGCCTTGGAACGGTTACAACTACGAGGACTCTATCCTTGTATCTGAGCGTGTTGCTGCAAAGGACCGCTTAACCACCATCCACATTGAAGAGATGTCATGTATCGCTCGTGATACAAAGCTAGGTCCAGAGGAAATCACTGCTGATATTCCTAACGTAGGTGAGTCTGCATTATCTAAACTTGATGAGGCAGGTATCGTATACGTAGGCGCTGAAGTTGTAGGTGGCGATATTCTAGTTGGTAAGGTAACACCAAAGGGTGAAACCCAGTTAACTCCAGAAGAAAAGTTATTACGCGCAATCTTCGGTGAGAAGGCATCAGAAGTTAAAGATTCTTCATTAAGAATGGCTAACGGCGAAACCGGTACCGTTGTTGACGTTCAGATCTTTACCCGTGAAGGTGTAGAGAAAGACAAGCGTGCTAAAGAAATCGAAGAGATGCACATCAACAAGGCTAAGAAGGATTTGGACGAAGAGTTCAGCTTCTTAACACAAGGTCTGTTACATCAGGTTCGTGTTCACCTTGTAAGAAATGGCATGTCTCAAGAGAAAGTTGATGCGATTGCAGATGAAGATCTGTTAAAGCAGCGTCTTGATGATGATAAGGCACAGCGTCAGTTAGAAGAGTTCTCTGTTCGCTTAGATGAGTTCTCTAAGGAATACAAAGAGAAGTTCGAAGCAGAGAAGAAGAAGATCACCGATGGTGACGATTTAACTCCAGGTGTACTTAAGATTGTTAAGGTTTACGTTGCAGTTAAACGTCGTATTCAGCCAGGTGATAAGCTTGCTGGTCGTCACGGTAACAAGGGTGTTATTTCAAGAATTAACCCAATCGAAGATATGCCATACGATGAGACAGGTCGCCCAGTAGATATGGTTCTAAACCCTCTAGGTGTGCCTTCACGTATGAACATCGGTCAGGTTCTTGAAGTTCACTTAGGTTTAGCTGCTAAGGGCATCGGTGAGAAGATTAACAAAATGTTGATCGAGCAGAGAGCAATCGCTGAAATCAGAAAGACTCTTCAGGAGATCTATGATTTAGGTGATACCTCACAGAAGGTAGACATTTCATCAATGTCAGATTCTGAGGTTATGACTCTTGCTAACAACCTTCGTGATGGTTTACCTGTTGCAACTCCTGTATTTGATGGTGCACAGGAAGAGAACATCAAGGAAATGTTACGTATGGCAGGGCTACCTGAGTCAGGTCAGATGACTCTGTTCGATGGTAGAACCGGTCGTGCCTTTGAGCGTAAGGTAACCGTAGGTTACATGTACATGCTTAAGTTGAACCACCTTGTTGATGACAAGATGCATGCTCGTTCAACAGGTTCTTATAGCTTAGTTACTCAGCAGCCTTTAGGTGGTAAAGCTCAGTTCGGTGGTCAGCGTTTCGGTGAGATGGAAGTTTGGGCACTTGAAGCTTACGGCGCAGCTTATACTCTGCGTGAAATGCTTACTGTTAAGTCTGATGATGTTAACGGTAGAACTAAGATGTACAAGAACATTGTTGATGGTAAGTACACAATGGAAGCTGGTATTCCTGAGTCATTCAATGTTCTATTACGTGAAATTCGTTCACTTGGTATCAATATCGATCTTGTCCGCAAGGAATAAGTTTCTAGTTTGGGGTAGTAACTCTACCCCTGCTTGGCTACGACAATAGGAGAAACTGTTGTGAGCAATATGGAAAACGGTCAGAACGAAGATCTTTTAGAAGGTCTTGCTAGTCAGACTCCAGTGGCTAACACTGAAGATTCAGCAATGGATCTTGAAGTAAGCGATAGCCTTGGCAAGCTTGCAAATCGCAGCAATGCGTTCAAGCAGCGCCTTGAGGACTTCGATGCTATTAAGATTGGTCTGGCTTCCCCAGAAATGATCCGTGCATGGTCATATGGTGAGGTTAAAAAGCCTGAAACCATCAATTACCGTACATTCAAACCAGAACGTGACGGTTTGTTCTGTGCTAAGATTTTCGGACCTATCAAAGATTATGAGTGTTTGTGCGGTAAGTACAAGCGCTTAAAGCACCGCGGTACTATTTGTGATAAGTGTGGTGTTGAAGTAACTCAGGCTAAAGTACGTCGTGAGCGTATGGGTCACATTGAGTTAGCTTCACCTGTAGCACATATTTGGTACTTAAAGTCATTACCATCACGTATCGGCTTAATGCTTGATATGAAGTTACGCGATATTGAAAGCGTACTTTATTTTGAGAGCTATGTAGTTACCGATCCAGGCATGACTGAGTTATCAGAGCGTCAGCTCTTAACTGAAGAGCAGTACATGGATGCTTTAACTCAGTATGGCGATGATTTCACAGCAAAGATGGGTGCTGAGGCTATCTTAGATCTGTTAAAGCAGATCAACCTTGAAGAAGAGTTAAAAGCTGTTCGTGAAGCTTTAGATTCAACTTCCTCAGAGTCAAATCGTAAGAAGTTTGCAAAGAGACTGAAGTTAATCGAGTCATTCATTAATTCAGGCAATAAGCCAGAGTGGATGATCTTAACTGTATTACCTGTTTTACCACCTGATTTACGTCCTTTAGTACCATTAGATGGTGGTCGTTTTGCAACCTCTGATTTGAACGATTTATATCGTCGTGTAATCAACCGTAACAACCGTTTAAAGAGACTGCTTGATTTAGCAGCTCCTGAAATTATCGTACGCAACGAAAAGCGTATGTTACAAGAGTCAGTAGACGCTTTAATGGATAACGGTCGTCGTGGTCGTGCTATTACTGGTTCTAACAAGCGTGCGTTAAAGTCACTTGCTGACATGATTAAAGGTAAGCAAGGTCGTTTCCGTCAGAACTTGTTAGGTAAGCGTGTTGATTACTCTGGTCGTTCAGTAATTACTTGTGGACCTTTCTTACGTCTACACCAGTGCGGTCTGCCAAAGAAGATGGCAATCGAGCTGTTCAAGCCATTCATCTATGGTCGTCTTGAGATCCGTGGTTTTGCAACCACCATCAAGGCAGCTAAGAAGATGGTTGAAAGAGAGGATCCAATCGTATGGGATGTATTAGATGAAGTAATTCGTGAGCATCCTATCATGTTAAACCGTGCTCCTACTCTTCACAGATTAGGTATTCAGGCATTCGAGCCTGTTCTAATTGAAGGTAAGGCAATCCGTCTGCACCCTCTAGTATGTCCAGCATTCAACGCTGACTTCGATGGTGACCAGATGGCTGTTCACGTTCCTCTGACACTTGAGGCACAGTTAGAAGCTCGTGCTCTGATGATGTCTACAAACAATGTTCTGTCACCTGCATCTGGCGACCCTATCATTGTTCCTGCACAGGACGTGGTTTTAGGTCTTTACTACATGACCCGTATGAGAATTGGTGCTCGTGGTGAAGGTTTAATCCTAACCGATGCAAAGGAAGCTGAGCGTCTGTATAAGGCTGACTTAGTTGACTTCCATGCACGTATTGCTTGCCGTGTTCATTACTTTGATAAGAACACAGATACTGGTGAGTACGTAGAGCACAATGAGTTACGTTTAACTACTGTTGGTCGTGCAATGCTGTCATTGATTCTGCCAAAGGGCTTATCATTTGACTTAATCGATCCTCCTGCAGAAGGTGTAACTCAGGAGAATATCGCTGAGATCTTAACTCACAAGAATTGGTTCACCCATGTATCTAACGTTCCATTAGGAAAGAAGAAGATCGGCGGTCTGCTCAATGCTTGCTATCACAAGTTAGGACTAAAAGACACCGTAATGTTTGCTGACCATATCATGTATACCGGTTTTGCTAACGCTGCCATTTCTGGTTCTTCAGTATGTGTTGACGATATGTTAATTCCTAAGGAGAAATACACTATTATTTCTTCTGCTCAGAAGGAAGTTATGTCAATTCAGAGCCAGTATGAAAACGGTCAGATTACTCCAGGTGAGAGATACAACAAGGTTATCGACGTTTGGTCAAATGCAAACGACAAGGTAGCTAAGGCTATGATGGCTAACCTTTCAACTCAGACAGCTAAGAACATCTTAGGTGAAGAGGAGAAGGAATCATCATTCAACAGCATCTATATGATGGCTGATTCTGGTGCTCGTGGTTCTCCAGCTCAGATCCGTCAGCTAGCTGGTATGCGTGGTCTGATGGCTAAGCCTGATGGTTCTATTATTGAAACCCCTATTACTGCAAACTTCCGTGAAGGTCTGAACGTACAGCAGTACTTCATTTCTACCCACGGTGCACGTAAGGGTCTGGCTGATACCGCTCTTAAGACTGCAAACTCTGGTTACTTGACCCGTCGTTTAGTTGACGTAGCTCAGGATATGGTAATCACTGAAGATGATTGCGGTACCGATGACGGTCTAGATATCACACCACACGTAAATGGTGGTGATGTGGTTGAAACCTTACGTGATAGAGTATTAGGCAGAACTTTAGCTGCAGATGTTCTAAAACCAGGTTCAAAGACTGTTCTAATTCCTAAGGGTGCATTACTAGACGAGAAGTTATGCTCAGTTCTAGAAGCTCACAGCATCGATCATGTAAAGGTACGTTCACCTATTACATGTAAGACCAAGTTCGGTATCTGTGCTAAGTGCTATGGCCGTGATTTAGCTCGTGGTCATATGGTAAACCCTGGCGAAGCTGTTGGTGTTATCGCAGCTCAGTCAATCGGTGAGCCTGGTACACAGTTAACCATGCGTACCTTCCACATTGGTGGTGCTGCATCCCGTGCTGTTGCTGAATCAGGTGCTACAGTAAGAAATAGCGGTAAGATTAAGATTGAGAATTCAAAGATTGTAACTAACACAGAGGGCAAGCAGGTAGTTGTTTCTCGTCAGTCTGAATTAGTTGTTATCGACGACTTTGGCTCAGTAAAAGAAAGCCATAAGCTTCCTTACGGATCTGTTCTTGAGGTTAAAGAAGGAGATGACGTTAAGGTAGGTCAGACTGTAGCTCGTTGGGATCCTCATACTCACCCAATTATTTCTGAAGTACACGGCTTCATTAAGTTCTTAGATATTATCGAAGGTGTTACCGTTGATAAGAAGGAAGATGAAGCTTTAGGTATTTCATCTATCGAAGTTCGCGAACTTGCTGCTCGTCCTACACAGGGCAAGGAGAAGAGACCTTCTGTTAAGATCGTTGATGCAAACGGCAATGATGTAATGGTTCCAGGTACAACAGTTCCTGCAAACTACATGCTTCAGGGTAAGGCTATTGTTCAGTTACAGGATGGTGCTGAGATCAACATCGGTGATGTTATCGCACGTATCCCTCAGGTAGCTGGCGGTACTAAGGATATTACCGGTGGTCTTCCACGTGTTGCTGATCTGTTCGAAGCTCGTTCACCTAAGGAGCCTGCAATTTTAGCTGAGATTTCAGGTACAATTCAGTTTGGTAAAGAAACCAAATCAAAGCGTCGCTTAGAGATCACTCCAGCTCCAGGTGCAGTTGATGAGTTTGGCAAGCCTGTTGAGCCTCATGATGAGATGATCCCTCTATCACGTAACTTAAACGTATTCGAAGGTGAAACTGTAACTAAGGGCGAAATGATCGCTGAAGGTCCAGAGTCTCCTCACGATATCTTAAGACTACGTGGTGTTAACGCTGTAGCTAACTACATCGTAAACGAGGTTCAGGACGTTTACCGCTTACAGGGTGTTAAGATTAACGATAAGCATATTGAGGTTATCGTTCGTCAGATGCTACGTAAGTGTGAGATTGTAGATCCAGGTGATAGCACCGAGTTCCTAAAGGACGAAGTAGCAGAAGTTTCACGTGTACGTACTGTAAACGAGAGACTTGAGGCTGAAGGCAAGAAGCCAGTTCTTTACAGACACATCCTAATGGGTCTGACAAAGGCTTCATTAAGCACCGACAGCTTCATTTCAGCTGCATCATTCCAGGAAACTACACGTGTTCTAACCGAGGCTTCCGTTGAAGGCAAGGTTGATGAACTACGCGGTCTAAAGGAAAATGTTATCGTGGGTCGTCTGATCCCTGCTGGTACCGGTTACAAGTACCACAAGCAGCGTCGTGAAGAGTTAGAGCGCATTAGAAACGCTAAGGCTCAGGAACAGTCTACTGTATCTCCAGATGATCTGCAGAAACAGTTAAGTGCTGCACTTGAGGCTGTTGACTCAACTTCTGTTGGTTCAAATCAATAGTAAGTAAAAGTTCATAGTAGAAGATGCCCTCTCCAAGTAATTGGTCAGGGCATTTTTTTTAATTTGTTGTTTCTGTACTATTTGTTCGTATAATCTATTCAGATAAACTATTTGTAGTCAGAAAACGAATAGTAGTCAGAAAGCTAAAGTTAGAAAAATAAATGTAATTGACAATCACGGAGATTAAAAATGAGTGACGTTAAGATTATTGCTACCAAAGATGCACCTGCTGCAATCGGTCCTTATGTTCAGGGAAAAGTAATTGGCGGTTTCTTGTTCGCATCAGGCCAGATCCCATTAGTACCTGCAACTGGTGCAATGGCAGAAGGTGGAATTGCAGAGCAGGCAAGACAGGCATTAAATAATGTTAAAGCTTTAGTTGAGGCTGCAGGTTCTGATCTTTCAAAGGTTGTAAAGACAACCTGTTTCTTAAAAGACATCAATGACTTTGCAGCTTTCAATGCAGTTTATGCTGAGTTCTTCAAAGAGAATGCACCTGCTCGTTCATGCGTTGGCGGAATTGATCTTCCAAAAGGCGCATTATGCGAAATCGAAGTTATTGCAGCAGTTTAGTTTATCCACGGTAAATTAACTAAGTAAAACTTAGCTTTTGTAAAACAGTTAAGATAAAGATCCCTGCAAAGGGATCTATTTTTAGATATGAACTACCTTATCATTTTAAGACAACCTGTAAGTGCAACTGATACCTATGAGGTTGAATTAAACTTTTTACAGAGACTGGCAGTTTTAGCTAAAGAAGAATCTGATGCCAAAGTTCAGGCTATATTTTTTACAGATAGAGCTGTCACCATATCATCTGATGATGTAGCTGTAATTCCTCAGCATAAAGCTATTCAGGAAAAGTTAATAGAGCTTAAAGATAAGCTTCAATGTGAACTTTTAGTTTGTGGAAGAGCCTTTAAGAACGCGGCAATCTCAAGTGAGAAGCTTAATTCAAACTTTACGCTATCAGGAAACTTTGAGTTATCTAGCATGATTGCAACAGCAGATCGTGTAATTGAGTTTTAATGGAGAGAGATGATCCTAATTGTAATTTCAAGCTCTCCTGTGATAGATAATCTCTACGAACAGGGAATAGAGACTGCTTTAAATCTAGCAGATGCTGAAATTGAGGTAAGTGTGCTTATTGAAGGAGAGTTCCTTAATTGTGTAGAAGCAAATCCTCAATGCACTGGCGCTAAGAAACTCGGTCAATGCAAGTTGTATGAAGTAAGCGTATATTCACAAAGTAAAGTTGATTTACCATTTGTAAAAGCAATCGATACAGCATGTTTACAACAACAGGCAAGTAAAATCGTAGTTTTCTAAAACAGATTTTTGTTTAATTATTTTTTGGTTTTTATTTACGTAATGTTTACATAATAATTACATATTAACCATATTTTAATTACATAAAAATTAAAAGTTACTATTAAAAGATAAGAGAGTTTTTGGTTATAAAAAAGACAATATGGTTCATTTAGTTTATTCAGTTCAAGCTCTACTCTCATCAGACTACTTTAAAAATAATGGGAATGACAAATTAAAAGAAGATCTTGAAAAAAAATCTAAAACTCAAGAAGACATCATCTTAATGATGAACTCATACGGCTGTCCAAAGAAAATAGCCTTAAAAGTAAAAGAGGTTTATACCTTAATGAATAAGGAAGAGCTAGAAAATAAGCTATTTGAGCTTACAACTGTAGAGAATATAGCTCTCAGATCTTGGTATTAATCATTGAAAAAGATGGATTAATCTTTATTGAAAACAATTAATTAGTAATAAATTAAACAATTACAAAAAAGTTAGCGCAATATAACTTAATGATTAATAAGAAAAATCCTTTCTGGGTAACCGTGATTTTTTTGCACTTATAAGCGTAAAAAACATTTGACCTTTGATTTCAAATTGTATTAGAATTCATAATCCCTAATTTTGTAGGGAGATAGTAAGATCTGTCCATTTCGGACTAACAGGAGATTTTATTTAATGTCTACTATTAATCAGTTGGTTCGCAAGCCACGCGTTAAAGTAGTTTCAAAGAACAAGGTTCCAGCTTTGGAAGCTTGCCCTCAGAAACGTGGCGTTTGCACCCGTGTTTACGCAACTAAGCCTAAAAAGCCTAATTCAGCTATGCGTAAAGTTTGTCGTGTTCGTTTAACTAATGGTTTTGAAGTTACTTCATACATTGGTGGTGAGGGTCATAACCTTCAGGAACACTCAGTTGTAATGATTCGTGGCGGTCGTGTTAAGGATCTGCCAGGTGTTCGTTACCACACCATTCGTGGTTCATTAGACTGCGCTGGTGTTAAAGACCGTAAGCAGTCTCGCTCTAAGTATGGTGTTAAGAAGCCTAAGGCTTAAGACATCCTTGAAGAGTAAGGCCAAACAATAGTTTTTTTATCAATTTTAGGTTTTGGAAAACCCTGAAATTAGAGGATTTATAAATGCCTAGACGTCGTGAAGTTGCTCAGCGTAAGATTTTGCCAGATCCAAAATTCAACTCTGAGTTATTAGCAAAGTTTATCAATGTCGTAATGTTAGATGGTAAGAAATCCATCGCAGAAGCCATCGTATATGGCGCATTAGACACCATTTCTGAGAAGAGCGGCAAGGACCACCTCGCCCTGTTCGAGGAGGCACTTGATCATATCCGTCCTGACGTAGAAGTTAAGTCACGTCGTGTTGGCGGTGCAAACTATCAGGTTCCAGTAGAAGTTCGTCCTGCACGTGGCTACGCATTAGCAATGCGTTGGTTAGTTGATGCAGCTCGTAGCCGTCATGAGAAGAGCATGGCTGCACGTTTAGCTGCTGAGATGTCAGATGCAGTTGAGAACAAGGGTACTGCAGTTAAGAAGCGTGAAGATGTTCACCGCATGGCAGAAGCTAACAAGGCATTCAGCCACTTCCGCTGGTAGTACAGGAGTTAAAAGATTATGGCACGTGAAACACCCATTAACATGTATCGTAATATCGGTATCAGTGCTCACATTGATGCTGGTAAGACAACTACTACTGAGCGTATTCTTTTCTATACCGGTAAGAGCCACAAAATAGGTGAGGTTCATGATGGTGCAGCTACCATGGACTGGATGGTTCAGGAGCAGGAGCGTGGTATTACCATTACTTCAGCTGCTACCACCTGTTACTGGCACGGTATGAACAATCAGTGGAAGGCCCCATACCGTTTCAACATCATTGATACCCCAGGTCACGTTGACTTCACTGTTGAAGTTGAGCGTTCAATGCGTGTTCTTGATGGTGCTGTTATGGTTTACTGCGCCGTAGGTGGCGTTCAGCCTCAGTCTGAGACCGTATGGCGTCAGGCTGTTAAGTACAAGGTTCCTCGTATTGCATTCGTAAACAAGATGGACCGTACTGGTGCTAACTTCCTACGTGTTGTTGATCAGATTAAGACCCGTTTAAAGGGTAACCCAGTTCCTTTAATGTTACCTATCGGTAAAGAGGATACTTTCGAGGGTGTAGTTGATCTAATCAAGCGTAAAGCAATCGATTGGGATGACGCATCTCAGGGTACTAAGTTCGAGTACGTTGACATTCCTGCTGATATGGTTGAGCAGGTTGAAGAGTGGCGTGCTAAGTTAGTTGAAGCAGCTGCTGAAGCTAACGATACCTTGATGGATAAGTTCTTTGGTGGTGAAGAGTTAACTGAAGAAGAAATCAAGTCAGGTATCCGTGAGCGTACCTTACGCAACGAGATCATCCCTATGTGCTGCGGTTCAGCATTCAAGAACAAGGGCGTTCAGGCAATGCTTGACGCTGTTGTTGAGTACTTACCATCTCCAGCTGATGTTCCACCAGTTGAAGGTAAGACCTTAGATGGCCAGCCAGATTCACGTAAGGCTGACGATAAAGAGCCATTCTCAGCATTAGCATTCAAGTTAGCTAACGATCCATTCGTTGGTAACTTAACCTTCTTACGTTGCTACTCAGGTGTTATCAATGCAGGTGATACTGTAATGAACTCTGATAAGCAGAAGCGTGAGCGTTTTGGTCGTTTAGTTCAGATGCACGCTAACTCACGTAAAGAAGTTAAAGAAGTTTACGCAGGCGATATCGTTGCAGCTATCGGCTTAAAGGAAACCACCACTGGTGATACCTTATGCGATCCAGAGCATCCAATCGTTCTTGAGTCTATTGAGTTCCCAGAGCCAGTTATCTCTGTTGCTGTAGAGCCAAAGACCAAGGCTGACCAGGAAAAGATGGCTTTAGCATTAAACCGTCTAGCTCAGGAAGATCCTTCATTCCGTGTTCACACTGATGAAGAATCAGGTCAGACCATTATTTCTGGTATGGGTGAGTTACACTTAGACATCATCGTTGACCGTATGCGTCGTGAGTTCAAGGTTGAGTGTAACGTAGGTAAGCCACAGGTTGCTTATCGTGAGACCATCAGAGCTAAGGTTGAGCAGGAAGGCAAGTTCGTACGTCAGTCAGGTGGTCGTGGTCAGTACGGTCACTGCTGGTTACGTATCGAGCCTCTTGAGCAGGGTAAGGGTTACGAGTTCGTTAACGAGATCGTTGGTGGTGTAATTCCTAAGGAATACATCCCAGCTATCGATAAGGGCGTTCAGGAGCAGATTGCTAACGGCGTTATCGCTGGTTACCCAGTAGTTGACGTTAAGGTAACTGTATTTGATGGTTCTTACCACGAAGTTGACTCTTCTGAAATGGCATTCAAGATTGCTGGTTCTATGGCATTCAAGGATGGTTTCAAGAAGGCACAGCCTGTTCTTCTAGAGCCTTTAATGAAGGTAGAAGTTGATACTCCAGAAGATTACATGGGTGATGTTATCGGTGACTTAAACCGTCGTCGTGCTATCGTTGAAGGCATGGAAGATGGCCCTATGGGCAAGATCGTTCATGCAATGGTTCCTCTAGGAGAGATGTTCGGTTATGCTACCGATCTTCGTTCTCAGACTCAGGGCCGTGCTTCATACGTAATGGAATTCGGTCACTATGCTGAAGCTCCTAAGAACATCGCTGAGGCTGTAATCGCTGAGCGTCAGACTAAAGAATAAGTCTAACAACAAGTTTTTTTAACAATACTTTTTAACTGGTGCAGTGAAAGCTGCACCTCTAAAAACTAAAGGAAATTTAAAAATGGCAAAAGAGAAGTTTGTCCGTGGCAAAGTTCACGTAAACGTAGGTACCATTGGTCACGTTGACCACGGTAAGACCACATTAACCGCAGCTATCACAACTGTATTAGCAAAGAAGTACGGTGGTGAGGCAAGAAAGTTCGACCAGATCGATAACGCACCAGAAGAGAAGGCACGTGGTATTACCATTAACACCTCTCACGTAGAGTACGATACCGAGAAGCGTCACTACGCACACGTTGACTGCCCAGGCCACGCTGACTACGTAAAGAACATGATTACTGGTGCTGCACAGATGGATGGTGCAATTCTAGTAGTAGCAGCAACAGACGGTCCTATGCCACAGACACGTGAGCACATTCTGTTAGCACGTCAGGTTGGTGTACCATACATCATCGTATTCTTAAACAAGTGCGATATGGTAGACGACGAAGAGTTATTAGAGTTAGTTGAGATGGATATTCGTGATCTGTTAAATCAGTATCAGTTCCCAGGCGACGACACTCCAATCATCCGTGGTTCAGCATTAGGCGCATTAAACGGCGAAGCAAAGTGGGAAGAGGCAATTTATAAGTTAGCAGATACCTTAGATAGCTACATCCCAGATCCAAAGCGTGATATCGATGATCCATTCTTATTACCAATCGAAGATATCTTCTCAATTTCAGGTCGTGGTACAGTAGTAACCGGCCGTGTTGAGCGTGGTATTGTAAAGGTAGGTGACGAAGTTGAAATCGTAGGTATTCGTCCAACCACCAAGACCACAGTAACAGGCGTAGAAATGTTCCGTAAGTTACTAGATCAGGGTCAGGCAGGTGATAACGTAGGTATCCTATTACGTGGTACCAAGCGTGACGAAGTTGAGCGTGGTCAGGTTCTTGCACATCCAGGTACCATCACTCCTCACACCAAGTTCACAGGTCAGGTATACGTATTAAACAAGGATGAAGGTGGTCGTCACACTCCATTCTTCAAGGGCTACCGTCCACAGTTCTTCTTCAGAACAACAGATATTACTGGTACTATCGACCTACAGGAAGGCGTAGAGATGGTAATGCCAGGTGATAACACCGATATGACCGTAACCTTAATTCACCCAGTAGCAATGGCTGAAGGTGAGAGATTCGCTATCCGTGAGGGTGGTAGAACAGTAGGTGCTGGTGTTGTTGGTACTATCATTGAATAATACCTCTAGCATTTAGTGCTAAAGAGAAGCCAGGCTTTATGCCTGGCTTCGTTATTTATGGTTTTAATATTTGACTTTTACTTTTCTTTACTAACTTATAGTTTCAGATTTTCTGTAGTTTATAGGTGTCATTCCATACTTTCTAAGAAATACTCTAGTAAAGTATGAATGGTTGTTAAAACCACATGCATTAGCTATATCAATTACTTTCATCTTTCCTTCTTTTAACTGCTTTGCAGCTACCTCTAATCTGTAATTGATTAAGAACTCATTAAAACTCTGTTTAGTCACATCTTTAAAGATCTTCATGAAATGGCTTTCAGAAACGCCACAGACATCTGCCATGAATGCGATTGTAAGATGCTGATGGAAACAGTTCTGCACCTTGTAAACTGCTTTTTTTACTTTGTCAGCTTTAATATGTTCAGACATCAGATCCTGTGATACTTCAACGCTCTTTTTGCAAACCGTGTGCATGATGTGAATAAGATCTGAAATGATGAGTAATCCGTCTTCGGTGTAGCTTTCGTGTCGGCAGTTAAAAAGTTCATTTATATAAGGGAACAGTTCAGCATTTATAAGAGATCTGCAGGGAATGTAGGGATCTAAAGAACGCTCCCCCCTTACGAAAGGGGCGATATATTTGTCGTAAAGATAGTTGGTTGTGCCCTGTGAATGAAGATATTCAAGATTAAAAACGATATTGATATAGTTAGCCTCTACATTTTCATACTGGAATAAGGCATGAGGCTGTTCTGGAAGTATTACAGAAATATCACCTCTGTTCATTTCAAACTTTCTGCTGTTTACAGAGACTGTAAGCGTACCGTCAATAACATAGATAAATTCGATTTCCTTATGCCAATGCAGAGGATAACTTGTGATGTGAAAAGGCATCCTTACATGGTAAATAGCATATGGAAAATTAACCGTACCGTGATTGACATTTTCGTGAATAGATTTTTGTTCTTCTATCATAAACTACCGTATCAGCGATTTTATTGAAAACAGATCCTTTATAAGGCAAATTACATGATAATTTTAATACAAATAATAGGATTGTGTTAAAAAGTCGATAGCATTCTGAAAGAATATCTGATTTTTTAGTATTAAAATGCTAATTATAATTGGATATAAAAAAAAGGAGCATATTGTATGCAGGTAGAAGGAATATCACACAAGTGCGCTTTTACTGATTGTTATTCTTTAAATGAAGATGAGCTGGTCATCAATGTAAAAACCAATAAATCAATCAGTAAAGTAGTGATTGTTCATGCCGATCCATACATTTTCGGCTGTTCCGGTACTGATCCATGGTCAGGTCAGCCTCTTGAACTTCATATTGAAAAAGAGCTTTCACACGAATTAATCTGGTCTGTCACCTTAAAACCAGAATTCAAGCGTGTTCAGTACTATTTTGAAATCTATGCTGGTGACGAGTTATGCTATCTGTTTGAAGATGGAGTCCATGACAAGGATTTCATGAAAAAGGACAACATCATCAGACATTTCTACAAATTTGCCTGGATGAACCGTGCCGATATCTGTACACATCCTAAGTGGGCTGAAGATATCTTCTGGTATCAGATATTTCCTGACAGATTCTGCAAGCTCGATTATGAGGGCAATAAGCAGTTAAACGACTGGGATGATTATAAATCGCTAACCAGAGATTCCTTTTATGGTGGAAACCTGAAGGGGGCAATGAGTAAGCTAGAGTATCTAAAAGATCTTGGCATTACAGGCATTTATTTCACTCCACTTGTTACCTCAACTGAGAATCACAAATATAACATCTCAGACTATGAGCATATCGATCCTGATTTTGGAGACAATGAGTACTTTAGAAAACTGGTAGAAAAGGCTCACTCTCTGGGAATTAAGGTCATGATTGATGCTGTTTTCAATCATTCAGGTCGAGGCTTTTTCGCCTGGCAGGATGTTGTAAAAAACGGCAAAAACTCAAAATATTATGACTGGTATTTTGTTAAAAAGGACAATTTCAGTTTTGATGGAAACACCAAGGACGGAAGATATTACAGCTTTGCCTTCGTAGATGAAATGCCAAAGCTTGATACTTCAAATCCTGAAGTTATGGACTACTTTACTAAAGTATGCAAAGACTGGATTGAAATGTGGAACATTGACGGCATCAGATTTGATGTTGGAAATGAGATTTCTCACGCTTTTATTAAGAAACTGCATCGCGAATTAAAGGCTGTAAAACCTGATCTGTTCTTATTAGGTGAGATCTGGATGGATTCAACACCATACCTGTTAGGGGACGAGTATGATTCTGTAATGAACTATCCTTTCATGCAGTCATTAAGTAACTTCTTTGTCGATGAGACCTTAAGCTCTGACGATTTTATGTACATGATGAATTACTGTTATTCTCTGTATATGAAACAGGTTAATCAGGTTGTATTTAACTTCCTTGACAGCCACGACGTGGACAGAGCCATTACACGCTGCGGAAGTTATGACAAGCTTATACAGCAGCTTAGCGTACTGGTTACTATGCCTGGTTCTCCATGTATTTACTATGGCACAGAGATTGCTCTTGAAGGAAAGAATGATCCTGACAACAGAAGACCAATGCCATGGAAAGACATTGAAAATAAGGTTTATGACAAGACCATCAGCACTGTAAAGTCACTGATTTCACTGCGTAAACAGCATAAAGCCTGCGAAAGCCAGAACATAACCTGGCATTCAGAAGACGGCAGATTCATTAAATATGAAAAACATTCTGCTGATGAAGTATTAAAAGTATATATAAACGCTGGCAATTCACCTTTAGATGTCACAATAAACAATGAGCAGGTACTGTTCAGTCACCTTTATGACAGTTCATGTCTTCAAAAAGGAGGCGTGATCATAACTAAACTCCTGTAAATAAGGTATAAGGGTATTGGAGAGACTGTACCTTAGTTTACACATTCGGGCAATTTCGGTGATCTGAAGTTGCCCTTTTTTTTGTGAAAAGCATTCAGATAGGAGATGGGGTTAACAGTGCTGAGGAGAAAGAGATCTGTAAAACAAAAAGAGCGGACTTGATGACAGTCCGCCTCTTTGAGTGTGGTTTTAAGGATTATTCATCACTTAAAGAGCTGATTGCATCCCATAGGGTAGCGTTCTGATTCTTGCCACAGAATTCACCTAATTTGTTGCCTAATTCCTCAATATAGGCATCATCCATGGTGGTGTTGTCAGATGCAGCTGAGAGGTAGCCATCGATCCACATGATTAAAAGAGGCATGGTGCTACCGCTCTGTAAAAACTCTGAACACTTAATCTTTGCAACATCCTACTCTTCAGCTGAGGCAACGTTGGCGGTTACGGTTAATGCTAGTGCAGCTACTGCTGAAGCTAGTAATTTTTTCATAATAAACTCCGTTAAATCTGTTATTCTTCCATAGCCTGAGCTGCATCAAGAATAGTTGTGTCAGGATTCTCAGAACAGTATTTACCCATGTGAGCTCCTAATTTCTCAATCCACTCATCGCTTAATACGGTATTGTCGCTTTTCTGTGATGCGTATCCGTCAAGCCACATTAAAAGCATACCCATGCTTTCCTTGTCCTGAATAAATTCGCTGCACTTAACCTTGGCAACATCGGTTTCTTCAGCCTGAACAGCAAAAGAAGCCCCTGTCATTGCGACAGCAAGACCAATGATCATCAAAGCACGTTTCATATTGAGTCCTTTTGTTTGAAAAAATCCCATATAAATAATATAAGAGACTGTAAGATGAGCAGCGTGACTTAAAAGGTCATAGATCAGTTCTAACTTACACCACTCACAGACTGAGTATAATTGATTAAAATATTGTTCACAAGCAATATAATAAAATTCACTTTAGTTTATATGCTGATTTATTGAGTTGTATCTCATTTTTACATTTAAATATGTCCGTAAAAACTCATATTGAGGCTACTATATGTTTACGGTGAATTTTTTAATTGAAGGCTGTCGAACTTTATCTGATAGTGTGCCTGTTCCAAAATAATCTGAATTGCACTATAAAGAGGCTTATATATCATAATCTCTTAAGTGACCATAATATTTATGTTAACTTTTTGATTATTTGATAATTTATATTTATTTGCGCAAATTCGGGTCTTTGTTTTTGCGAAGCACATTTAATAAGTGGAAATTTTTAAAGAAAATCAGTAAATAATAAGGCAGAATATTTTGTGAAATTTTCTGAAAATCGCTGTTTAATAAATTAACATACAGATGCTGTTTTCTTGCTGTTTTTTTTGAGCGCTACTGCCTGTCAGTACAGTCATTCAATACAGACAGTCAATACAATAACTTTATACATTAACTTTACAGGAGATCTCTAATGTTTAAAAGTCGTGCCTCTATGGTGTTAAGTGCAGTTTTTGCCTTTCTGGTTCTATATTGCATTTTTTCATATAACAGCCTTGTATCAATGGATGAGAGTACTTCTGCAAAATGGTCTAATGTCGAAGTTCAGTATCAGCGCCGTGCAGATCTCATTCCTAATCTTGTAAATACCGTCAAAGGATATGCCACACATGAAAAGGAAACTCTTGAAAATCTGACAGCCTTAAGAGCAAAGGCTTTTCAGAATGTCAGCAATCCTTCTGAGGAGGATTTAAAGAAATTTGAAGCGACTCAGGGGGCTATCACTCAGGCTTTAGGTCGTCTGATTGCTGTCGCTGAGAATTATCCTGATCTTAAGGCAAATCAGAATTTTTTAGAGCTGCAGGCTCAGCTTGAAGGTACTGAAAACCGTATTGCAGTTGCTCGTAAAGACTTCAATGATGCAGTAAATGCATTCAATACCGGGGTCAGAAAATTCCCTAAAAATATTTTAGCTTCTCTGTTTGGCTTTGAATCAAAAGCATACCTGAAGGCAAAAGAGCATTCAGAAGACAGTCCTGAGGTTTCATTTTAAGGTTCGAGCATGAATTTACTTAGGCACTCTGTGTTATCAGCAGGACTTCACAGGATAACTGCTGTCATTTTTGCATTAAGTCTTATTTTTACGTTAAGTGCCTTTGCATCTGACTTTTATACAGTAGACACAGTTCCAAATCCAAGACTTGAGAATACCTCATTTCATGTAAGTGATCCCGCCTCTCTACTTACTCATGATACGGTTTCATATCTTAACGAAAAACTTACTCAGCTCGAAAAGGACACAGGTATACAGTCAGCTGTGGTAGTACTTCCATCAGTTGGCGACAGTGATGTCTTTGAATTCTCTCAGGAGCTGTTCAGAAAATGGGGAATAGGACAGAGGGATAAAAATGACGGTCTTCTGCTTACCTATGTTGAAGATCAGCACATTATCCGTTTCCATACAGGTTACGGTCTTGAAGGTGTGCTTCCGGATGCCGTCTGCAAGCGTATACAGCAGCAGAAGATGATCCCTTTTTTTAAAGAGGGAAAAATAAACGAAGGCATGAGGGCAGGTATTGATGCCCTGTACGAGCGACTTGCCGTAGAAGGCAAATCAGAGTCAGATGATGAGAGTTCGGGTGTTGACAGTGACGATGATGACTTTTTAATTACACTTGTCACAATCATCGCAACTGTAGTTCTGATCTTTGCTGTTGCAGCAGGCGTGATGCTTTGGAACCTGTTTGAAAAATGCCCTAACTGTGGCAGACGCAAAACCTTAAAAAAGATAAGTGAGAAAGAAAGAAAAAAGCACCATCATACTTATCTTGAGGAAGTAAAACGCTGTTCTTACTGCGGATATGAAGTTAAACGTTCATACAAAATAGATGACGATGATGACGATAATGACAGTTTCCTAAGTGGTAGCACTGGCGGTTTCTCCTCTTCTTCAGGCGGCAGTTTTGGGGGAGGAAGCTCTGGGGGCGGTGGAGCCAGCTCCCGCTGGTAGGATATTTGTCATACAGAGAAATAAAACACAAACTCTGGGAGTTATATGAAATTTAATAGAATTTTACTTTCACTGGTTCTTTCATTAAGTGCCGGTTTTGCCAATGCATCCGATGACGCTGCCTCGCTGTACGCCACTTATGAGCAAAAGTTGAGCAGCAATGATTTGGACGGCGCCTATGAGGCTTTAGCTCAGAGGAGAGAGACTGATAAAGACAATCTGCAGTATATCTACGATGAAGCCTCATTTCTGATGGAATATTCTGATGACAAAAGTGATGCGTTTGCTCTTCTTGAGGAAGCCTTAAAAACAGCTGAAAAGAAACAGGATAAATACTGGCTGCCCCGTTTGAATGAACTTAAAGCAGGAGCACTGTTTTTTTTAGGAGACTATGAAGAAGCTTATGAAACTGGACGAAAGGCTCTTTCATTTTTTAAAGGAGACGAGGAGGATGAGGAACTTTCAGATATAAGTCAGCTCATGGTTGGGATCTGCACGGCTCTTAACAGACATGACGAGGCTGTGAAATATGGCTTGCAGTCTCTTGATATAAGACGCACAACCGCAGGTGAAAACAGTCAGAAGGTGGCTTCATCTCTGTCTGCACTGAGCCTTTCATATCTTAGATCCGGTGACATTGAAAAGGCTGAAGATGCAATCGGTGAAAGTGAAAAAATCTATGAAAAACTGGGAATTGAAGAGCCTAGCTTCTTCCAGAACAAAGCCTCGATAGCTTTTGAAAAGAAAAATTATGCCAGCGCCCAGAAACTGTTTTCAAAAGCTCTTGAGCTGTCAGAAAACCAGTCAGGCAATGCAAGTACCGTTATCAGTGTCTTAAAAAGCCTGAGTGTATGCGCCCAAAGACAGAATAACACGGATGAGGCAAGCTCATATATAGAGAAGGCTGTTTCTGTTGCCTCTTCAGCATATGGTAAAGAGCATCCTGCAATGGCCTCGGTGCTCAATGAAAAGGGCCTGTTTGAACACTCCTGCGGCCAGTATGCCAAAGCTATGGATACTTTTGCTGATGCTCTTGGTATTTACGACAAAGCCTATGGAGAAAGATCTCAGCAGTCTCATGATGTTCTGCTTTCAATGTACAGATGTGCCTGTGATATTGTCGTAAATGATGATGAGGCGGCTCTTAAAAAAGCAAAGGACTTTATGTCAGACAAGTTCTTTACTCTTGAAACTGAAGACAGCTCTCCTGTGTTTTTACTTGCTTTCGGTGAATGGAAAATGAACAGCGCCGCCTGTCTGTTTGACTATATTCCAACAGTAATAGACAACAATGTGGATGTTTTACTTTCATCAGATGGCAGTACTGTTCAAAAGGTTCAGAGCAGTCAGTTAGGGACTTTTAATGTTTCTATGCAAAGAGACAAAGCCCGACATGACGAGCTGTTAAAACTCATGGAATAGCAGAGATTAAGGATTGATTCCTGTTTTAGGATATTTTGGTTACAGGTGGTCTATGCGAACTTTACTGTCTTATGTCTGTATAGCTGTTGCGCTTGTGTGCACACCATTTAGTGCAATGGCAGATTCCTGGTCTGTGTTTGTTTATATGTGCGGCAGTGATCTTGAAAGCAACTATGGTGCTGCCACTGCAGATATAAGTGAAATGATAGATGCCTCTTCTTCAGATGAGGTGACCGTGATCATTCAGACCGGAGGTGCAAACAAATGGCAGAACTTTGGCATATCCTCAAAAAAAATCTCCCGTTTTATGGTAAGGGACGGAGAGCTTAATTTAATTGAGGAATTACCTCAGGCAAACATGGGAGATGGCAGAACCCTGTATAACTTTTTAAATTTCTGTCAAAAGAACTATTCGTCAGATCACAATGTTTTGCTCTTCTGGGATCATGGCGGCGGAAGTGTGTTCGGTTTTGCCAATGACGAGAATTACAGTTTTGATTCGATTTGTCTGTCAGAATTAAGAAATGCCCTCTCATCGGTTTACGGTGATGCCCCTGCAGTAAAACCTTTTGAACTTATAGGTTTTGACACCTGTCTTATGGCTACGGTGGATACGGCAGCAAGCATTGAACCCTATGGACACTATTTTGTAGCTTCTCAGGAGGTAGAACCTGGTAACGGCTGGCAGTATACCCTGTGGCTAAATGCTCTTGCAGAGAATACATCACAGAGTGCCGTTCAGTTAGGTAAGAGCATCTGTGATGCCTATTACAGGGGCTGTGAGGATGAGGAGACAGAACAGACTGCAACCCTGTCTCTAATCGATTTGAGTAAAATCAGTCCAATGATCAAAGCCTGGAATATCTTTGGTATGTACGCCCTGATGCAGGCTTCAGAAAATGACTCCTTCTATGCCACAATCGGTAGAGCTGCAACACGATCAGAGAATTTCTCAAATTCAAAGTCCTCAGGCTACTCCAACATGGTGGATATGGGAGACTTTATTTCTAAAGTTTCTGACGCATCTAAAGAGAGACATCCTGCTGCAGGAAAAATGCAGCAGTACCTCAAAGATGCTGTTTTATATCAGGTAAGCGGACCTGCTCATCAGGCATCTGGACTGTCATGCTACTATCCATTTGACTCTGATGAGGACAGTTACGCCATGATGGTTGAAAACGGTCTTGTAAATTCCTTTATCCTGACCTACGGTCTTCAGCACGGTTTTATTGACGGAAATACCGCAAATTCAATGCTTGAAGCTATCACAAGCGACGGTGATGATGCCGCTTCTTCAGAACTGTCTTCAACCTCACAGCCTGAGTCTCATGTAAGTTCAGAACCTTCTGAGTCCGATTCATCAGAAAAGCCAGATCACAGTAGTTCTGGTGGTGTTGTAGATTTTATTGCAAATACTGTAAACCATAGTGTCAATACAGCTCTGCAGTCTCTGTTAAATGAAAAACCTGGAAAAGATCAGGATCCGATTTCCTTTATTCAGGGACTTGTTGAAAACAATGTAACCCTAATCTCAGAATCTATAGCTCCAATGCAGAAGATGGATATAAGCTCACTTGAGGATACAAAGGTGGAGGTAGTTACCAAAGACGACGGCACTCCTGCCCTTGAAATGACTCTTGATGACAAATCTTTAAAGTACATAGATTCGGTGCGTTTTTATCTTGCAACACTCAATGATAAAAATGACGTTACAGTTTTCGGTGATGATATTGATATGTTTCAGGACTGGGATCAGGGTATCTTCAGGGATAATTTCAACGGTAACTGGCCGACTTTAGACGGTCATCTTGTGTATCTTGAAACTACTGCAGATCTTGAAAATTACAACTACTACTCAATTCCAGTGATTTTAAATGGAGTCCGCTCTGTCATTGAGGCTCTGTATGACTTCAAACAGAGTAAATATGTGGTATTAGGAGCGCGCCGTATAACCAGTGCAGGTATGCCTGACAAGAATTTAATCAAACTGAAAGCAGGCGACAGGATCACAACCTTAATGCAGAAAATGGCTGACAGTGAGGATGATACAAGTGAGGTTGAGACTGAAAGCTTTACTCTAAGTTCCAACTGGTCTCTTGATGATTCAGCCCTGCCTGACGGTACCTATGCCTATATGTTCTCAATGTCAGATATTCAGGGTAACGAAGCTCTGTCTGATGTATCCTTTATAAAAATAAAGGACGGTCAGATGACATACGGTGAGCCTTGAGCATATGCTGTAACTCTAAACCAAAGAAGAATGATTCTGTGAAGACAGATTCAGATAAAGTTACACAGATGTCTTCAGACGTGGCTTAACCTAGAATTTATCTTTCAAATGTGAAAGGAGCAGGTTATCGTCCTGCTCCTGATGTTGGTTATGAATAAAAATCAGCAATTAACACTGTCATCTGTCATTAACTGCAGATCTGATAACAGGCAATTGTGTATTATTCAACACCAGCTGCCTGTAACAGAGCATTTCCCTGTGGTTTTGTTTTGTGCTTATCTTTTAGCTCTTAAATTTCTCTAACATCTGATTAAGGTTAATCTTCAGTTTAGTTTCATCCTTAAAATTGGAGTCATGCTGCTTTTGCTTTTTGTTGTATTTTGAATTGTCCATTTTATTTCTCCTTTTAAAAGTCAGAGACAAGGAAATACCATAATATAACAATAAAAATTGTGTTCAATTTTTTATACTAACTTCTCCGCTGAAAACACAGGTCAAACTCATTTCTTAAGAAAAAAATCTCTGTAAGACAACAGTCCAATATTCCAAAGAATAAATGAATTTATAATTATCAGATTAAACTAAGAACAATCTGACTTAGCTATTTGAGCTCTAAGCTCTGTACATAACTTTTCCTGTAAATTTCAACTTCTGCTCCTGTATAGCAGTTTATGTAAGAAAATATTTCCTAAAAAGCAATAAATCCTTTCTTTTGCACTTAACAATTTATGTTAAAAAACTAATAAAACCGCTTGGCAATGCTCTTTTACTCTATTTACCAAATTTTAACAATTGCACATTAGTAAGTTAACAAAGTCTTTGTATCTTAATCATGTCGATTGATATGGAGATTTTAAAAATGAAATTTAACAAGACATTGTTATCAGCAGTTTGTGGTTGTGTATTAGGTTTTTCTGCATCAGCTAATGCTGGCGCTGTGATTACTGATGGTTCAACTTCAATGGAAAAAGTAATGGGTATTCTGATTGAGTCATTCGAAGGCAATGGAATCGATGTTACTTACAACCCAACAGGTTCAGGTGCTGGTATCACTGCTGCTTTAGAAGGTCGTGCTGATATCGGTCTATCTTCAAGAGCATTAAAAGATCAGGAACAGGAAAAATTACAGGGTATCGATGTTGCATACGACGGCATCGTAATCGTTGTTAACAAGGCAAACAAGTTAACTGATATCACTACTGAGCAGATTAAAGATGTATTTACAGGCAAGATCACCAACTGGAAAGATTTAGGTGGTGCTGATGCTCCTGTAGTTTTAATTGGTCGTGAAGCAGGTTCAGGTACCCGTGATGGTTTCGAGTCTGTAACCGGTACTAAGGATTCATGCAAATATCGTCAGGAATTAACCTCAACTGGTGATGTTATTACCACTGTAGGTCAGAACGAGAATGCAATCGGTTATGCTTCTCTATCAGCTGTAAATGATTCAATCAAGGTTCTATCTTTCAACGGTGTTGTTCCATCAGAGGAAACAGTTTTAGACAAGAGCTACAAGTTACAGCGTCCATTCGTATTCGTTCTAAACAAGGCTAAACAGCCTTCAAAGGATGCAAAGGCATTCATTGACTACGCTATGTCAGATGAGGCTAAGCCTTTAATTGTAAAGGCTGGCGTTGTTCCTGCTAAGAAGTAATCAATCATTATCATGGAGCTGCAGGATCTGATCCTGCAGTTATTATTTTATGCAATTAAGAAATCATCAAGAATGCGCAGACATGATTGCTACCTGGGTGTTCACTATTCTAGGTTACCTCAATATCGTATTCGTAGTGGTCATCTGTCTGTATCTAATTATTTCTGGAATCCCCGCTATTCATGAAATAGGCTTTTTTGACTTTATCTTTGGAACTAAATGGGCATCAACAGCCGCCGATCCTAAATTCGGTATTATGCCTTTCATTCTGACCTCTATTTACGGTACTTTTGGTGCCATTTTATTAGGTCTTCCAGTCGGTTTCTTCAGTTCTGTATACCTGGCTAAGTTTGCTCCTTTAAGAGTAAAGCAGTTTATTGAATCAGTAGTAGATTTATTAGCGGGTATTCCTTCAGTTGTTTTCGGTTTTATCGGTATGCTGGTTTTAGTCCCAGCTATCAAAGATATTTTTAACCTTGCAGACGGTTCATCATTATTAGCAGCAATCCTAGTGCTCTCTATCATGATCTTACCTTCAATTATTAAGGTATCCATCGGTGCACTTGAGGCTGTTCCTCATGAGTATGAATTAGGCTCACTTGCATTAGGCGCCAATAAGGTTGAGACAGTTTATAAAGTTGTAGTCCCAGCTGCTCGCCGTGGTATTGGTGTTGCAGTGGTTTTAGGTGTAGGTAGAGCCATTGGTGAAGCTATGGCTGTAATGATGGTTGCAGGTAACGTAGCTAATATGCCTGGCATATTCGAATCAGTAAGATTTTTAACTACCGCAGTAGCATCCGAGATGTCATATTCAGCAGGTCTGCAGCGTCAGGCTCTGTTCTCAATCGCTCTAGTGCTGTTCATCTTCATTATGGTAATCAATGCACTGTTAAATCTTGTATTAAAGAAGAGAGGCAGCAAGTAATATGAACAATGCTTTAAGACGAAATATCTATAAGAACGTAATGCTGTCTTTTGCCTATGCGGCTACAGCACTTACCGTTGCAGTGGTTCTTTTCATTATTTTATATGTCTTTATAAGAGCTATTCCTCATGTTTCATGGCAGTTGTTAAGTACTAAGCCTAGCTACATCAACGATACCATCGGTGTGTTACCAGATATTCTAAACACCATATATATCGTAATTGCTACCTTGGTCTTTGTGCTTCCTCTAGGCGTAGGTGCTGCTGTATATCTTTCTGAATATGCAAAGAACATGAAGGTAAAACGAGCCATTGAATATGCTATTGAAAGTTTAGCTGGTATTCCTTCTATTATTTATGGTCTGGTCGGTATGCTTATCTTCTGTCAGTACTTTGGCCTTAAGACCTCATTATTAGCAGGTGCCCTAACACTTACTATCATGAATTTACCTACCATTATTAGAACTACCCAGGAGAGTTTGGATTCTGTTCCTACTTCATACAGAGAAGGTGCTTTTGGTCTTGGAGCTAATAAGTGGTACTCAATTAGAACTGTAGTTTTACCTTGCTGTATCGACGGTATTGTCACTGGCTGTATTCTCGCCATCGGCAGAATGTTAGGTGAGTCAGCAGCTCTTTTATTTACCGCAGGTTTTGCCCATAAGGTAAATGGTTTTATTGATGCGATGTCATCATCAGGTTCAACTTTAACGGTTGCTTTGTATGTCTATGCTAAAGAGCAAGGCGAGTTTGATGTTGCTTTCGTAATTGCAGCCATCATGCTTTTCATGAGCCTCTTAATCAATTACACCGCAAGCAAGTTATCAAAGAGAATTCAGAATAAAAGGTACTAGAAATGAATACCACACCAATTATCGATGTAAAAAACTTTAATCTTTACTATGGTGAAAATCATGCTCTGCATAACATCAATATGCATATCAATGAGCACGAGATCACTGCGCTTATTGGTCCATCAGGATGCGGTAAGTCTACGTTTTTACGCTCATTAAACCGTATGAATGATCTGATTGAAGGTTTAAGAGTTGACGGTTCAATCAAGTTTAAGGGTACAGAGTTAGTAAACACCAAGATCAATGTCAGCGCTTTGCGCAAAGACATTGGTATGGTTTTCCAAAAGCCAAATCCATTTGCTATGTCTATCTACGATAACATCGCATATGGTCCAAGAATTCATGGTATTAGAAATAAATCAGCTCTAGATGAGTTAGTAGAAAAGTCTTTGAAAAAGGCTGCTATCTTTGATGAGGTAAAGGACAGATTAAAGACTTCTGCTTTAGGTCTGTCAGGCGGTCAGCAGCAAAGATTGTGTATTGCAAGAGCTCTGGCTGTTGAGCCTGAGATCCTGTTAATGGATGAGCCTACTTCAGCACTTGATCCTATCTCTACTGGCAAGATTGAAGAGCTTACCTGTGAGCTTAAAAAGAAATATACCATTGTGATCGTAACTCACAATATGCAGCAGGCTTTAAGAATTTCAGATAGAACAGCATTCTTCCTGTTAGGTGATCTTGTAGAGTGCGACAGCACTGATAACATCTTCACTAAACCAAAGGATAAGCGCTGTGAAGACTATGTAACCGGAAGATTTGGCTAAAGCTATTTGGCTTAATAGGAGTAAAAAAATGAGATTCCAGTTAGATGAGCTGATGTCACAGATTAACAATTCTTTGATTTTAATGTCATCAGCATGTGAAGAAAGCTTAACTAATGCTTTTGAAGCTTTTAAAACTCATGATAAAGGGAAGGCTTTGAGCATTTACAGAAAAGACTATGATTTAAATTCAAAAGCTCGTGAGATTGAAAGCCTGTGTATTAAAACTCTTTTAAGACAGCAGCCAGTAGCTCACGATATGTTAGTAGTATCAGCTACCTTAAAATTAGTATCTGATGTTGAGCGTATTGGTACTCAGGCAATAGCCATTGCTGAGATTATCACTCACTTTGATTTTAACTACAAAGGCGATGACATTCTACTTATTGAAAAGATGAGTGAAGAAGCTATCGAGATGGTAAAAAAGAGTATTGATTCTTTTGTGAACAAAGATGGTACATTAGCTGCAAATGTTATAAAGCATGATACAGTAGTTGATAAGTACTTCTTTACCATTAAAGATACCTTAATTCATGAGATCAAGAGCTCTGAAAATGATGCAAGCTATTCACTTGATCTTTTAATGATTGCAAAATACTTAGAGCGTATTGGAGATCATTCTTGCAATGTAGCAAGATGCACTCAATATATGCTTACAGGCAGACTAACAGGCCAGGAGTAGGATATTTATGATTTACTGTCTTGAAGATGATGCTGATATTAGGGAACTTGAGCTTTATACACTCAATTCAATGAATTTTAAGGCAGAAGGCTTTGCCGATGCCCAAAGCTTTTTTCAAGCAATAGCAAAAGAACTACCTGAGCTTGTAGTTCTAGATGTAATGTTGCCAGATATGAGTGGTGTTGATGTTCTCAAAAAATTAAGAGCAAATCCAAAGACAGCAAAACTACCTGTAATTATGGCTACAGCACGAGGTGCTGAATATGAAAAGATTAAAGCCCTGGATTTAGGTGCTGATGACTACATGACCAAGCCATTTTCTGTAATGGAAATGGTTGCCAGAATTAAAGCTATCTTGCGACGTTCAAATGAAGGTAGCGATGCTAAAGGCGAGGTTAAGTTTGGCAAGATCGTAATTAACGAGGTAAAGCACTCAGTTACTGCTGATGATAAGAAACTAGACTTATCATTAAAGGAGTTTGAGTTACTGTTACTTCTAATTAAACATCCTGGTCGTGTCTACAGCAGAGATGAATTGTTAAATCTCATCTGGGGTATTGATTATGATGGTGAAAACAGAACTGTTGACGTTCATATCAGAGCTCTGCGTTCAAAACTAGGTGAGCTTGAGAATGTTATTCAGACTGTAAGAGGTATCGGTTACAAGGCGGACGCATGATTTCTAGGATCTTTCGTTCTGTATTTTTTACAACTATTCTGGTCCTGATTTTAGGATTGGGAGCATCTTTGTTTATTTCATCCTATCAGCTAATCAAGGCTGACAGTGATGGTCTTATTTCTTTTACAACCAAACTTGAAAATGCCATAAACAAAAATCCTTCTCTGGATTTGACTCTGCTTGAAATTGATGATTACAGAGTAAATCTTATTCATAAGGACGGACATGTTTATTATGACTCTAAGGTTGATCCTTCAACATTAGAAAATCATTCTGACAGAGACGAGTTCATACAGGCAGAGAAAACAGGTAAAAGCAGGGTATACAGATATTCTTCAACCTTGGGTCAGAGAACTGTCTACTATGCTGTAAGGCTGAACTCAGGTGACGTGCTGCGCTGTGCCTACACCACCGAGAACATCTTTTCACAGGCACTCTCATTAGGTTTACACCTGCTTATCATTCTGCTGTTAGCTATCGTAGTATCAGTTATTTTAGCTAAGAGAATTTCAGCTAAGATTGTAAGTCCTATCAATAAGATTGATTTGAACAATCCTGCTGATAACGTAGTTTATGACGAGTTAAAGCCTTTCTTAGAAAGAATTGATTCTCATCAGCACCGTATTAAGAAGTTATTACGTAAAGTAACTGCAGCTCATTCTCAAATAAAAGTTATGACCGCCTATATGTCAGAGGGCATCATCTTTTTGAATAAGAAAGGTGAGGTGATCTTAATTAACCAGAGCGCGCAGGCTATCTTTAATATTGAAGAGCCTGAAAAATATAAAGGTGAGAGCCTGCTTAATATCAACCGTTCTCCAATCTTCTGTTCAATCTTTGAGAAAAGAGAAGAGATTGAGAGTGTGAAGCAGGATATTGAGTTATCAGGTAAGTATTACAAACTAATTTTCAATAAGATCACCGAAAACGACAAATTAGTAGGTTTCGTACTCTTATTAGTTGATATTACTAAAGCTAAGCAATTACAGTTGCAACGCCAGGAATTTGCTTCAAACGTATCTCATGAGTTAAAGACCCCTCTGCAATCTATCATTGGCAGAGCTGAACTCATTGAAAATGGCATTGTGCGTCCAGAGGACTTGCAGAACTTTGGTAAAAAGATCCGCTCAGAAGGTCAGGCTTTGTTGAACATGATTAACGACATCATGTTCTTATCAAAGGTTGAATCTGGTGTAAAAGCTCAAAGCGAGCATCTAAACTTAAAGTCACTCTCTGAAAGTGTAGTCGATTCTCTAAAAGAGAAAGCTTCTAAAAAGGGCGTAACTTTAGTGCTTGATAGTGAAGATCTGGAGATGAATTTCGTACGCAGATATATGTCTGAAATTCTCTACAACTTAATTGATAATGCCATAAAGTACAACAAAGAGAATGGTACTGTTAATTGCAAGATCTTCAGCCAAGAACATAAGTTCTTTATCGTGGTAAAAGATACTGGTATTGGTATTCCAAAAGAAGATCAGGACAGAATCTTTGAAAGATTTTTCTGTGTTGACAGAAGTCACTCCAATAAAGACAGTACAGGTTTAGGTCTTACTATCGTAAAACACATCGTTGAAGAGTGTCATGGCTCTATCGATGTTGATTCAAAACTAGGTGAAGGCACAACCTTTACTCTTGCCTTTGAAATGGCTTAGTAAAAAGCTCACTTTCTGCATCACAAGATCCGATCACATAATTGATTGAGTCTAATGTAGAAGGTGAGCTTTTTGAATTTCACTTTTGAGAAGTCTTTATTTCTGCTCTTTTAAATGGTCATGACCCCTTGCTGCAGCAAGCTCTATCCCAAGATCTTGCAGACCATAAAATGCCCTTTTAAGAAAGTCTAAAGGAACGATTTTTAATAGCTCAGCGCTAGTAAGATCATATTTCCATTGATAGTAAGCATAAAATCTACCTATCCAATCAGGTATAAATACACCTAATGCTTTACCTTTCTTTAGTTGATACTTATCAACCTCACAGAAGTATTCAAAAAGCTCTAGGTAATTTTTAGTACTTACATAGGCTTGAGAAACATCAATGTAGTGACGTGTTTTACTCTTCATATAGCTTTCAATGAAGTCTTTGGTATCCATGTCAGGAAACTCGTAAGCAATATAGGCAAATAGCTTTCCTTGTGTTTCTACAACTTCATCTAGATATGCTTCATTATAAGCTGGCATCGGTTATCTTTGGTTTGCCTCATGTAAGTAAGATCATGTGTCGTTGTATCTCACTTTCGTGTGTAAATGTAACATATTGATTTATAAATAAATCAAGTATATGAATAATTAGTAGATGTGAAAAATGTAGTTTTAGCACTAAAACAGGTGTTAAAAAATGTATGAAATAGCCAATTTTAGGTGTTAAAAATTGTGTTGAGGTTCCTTGTCATTTACTGAAAAGTTGAAATTTATAGGGACTAATGATACCTATACGCTTGACTTAATCTTCTTTGTAAAAGTCACTTCTGTTTTTTCAACATGATTTTCACGATTTGTTTTTAATAATTCTCAATAACGGTGTATCATACACGCATCGAAAATCCGCACACAAATGCACAATTTGTGCACTTCATGAAGTTTAGAGGTAATGATGCAACAACATTTAGCCGATAAGAATATCGCTCTTGATTTAGTTCGTGTAACAGAAGCTGCTGCTTTAGCTTCAGCAAAATTCACAGGTCTTGGTGATAAAGAGCTTGTTGATAGAGCTGCTGTAGATGCAATGCGCATTGCATTCCAAAGTTTGCATATCAAAGGAACCATTGTCATCGGCGAAGGTGAAAAAGATGATGCTCCTATGCTATACACTGGCGAAAAAGTAGGTTTCGGTGACGGCTTAGAGTTTGATATCGCAGTTGATCCTATCGACGGAACTTCATGTGTTGCAGGTGGTAGACCAAATGGTATTGCTGCTGTTGGTATCGCATTAAAGGGCACTATGTTCAACCCTGGTCACAGCTACTACTGTGAAAAAATGGCGGTAGGTCCTGAGGCCGCTAATGTTATCGATCTTGATGCTCCAATCAAAGATAATCTTTTAAATGTAGCTAAAGCATTAGGTAAGAGAGTAGGTGACTTAAAGGTATTCGTATTAGATAAGCCTCGTCATGCTGAGTTAATCAATCAGATCCACGCAGCTGGTGCTCGTGTAATGGTTCACTCAGATGGTGATATCGCGGGTGCCTTAATGACCATCGATCCAAGATCAGACATCGATATGTTAGTAGGTGTTGGTGGTACTCCTGAAGCTGTTGTAACTGCTTGTGCTTTAAAGGGCACCGGAGCTCAGATGCTTACAAGATTAAAGCCAAAGACTGAAGAAGAGCGCGAAGCTATCATTAAAGACGGTTTTGATCTAAAAGCAATCCGCACAGTGGATGATTTAGTAACCACTGATCAGTGTTTCTTCTCAGCAACTGGTGTAACCCCAGGTGAGTTGTTAGATGGTGTTCACTATAAGGGTGGCTTTGCTCTAACCTCTTCAATGTGTTCACGTGGTAGAACTGGTACCGTTCGCTACATTGAAGCATGGCACGATCGTAAGAAGTTATCAAAGATGAGTACTATTGAGTACTAATCATAACTTATAATTTTATATTTAGAGGCACCTTCCTCTCACATTGAGGAGAAAAGGTGCCTTTATTTTTTGACAGAATAATAGGGATTAAAAATTGCTAGTGTCTGTTAGAATTTCGTTCCTATGCAAGTTGAGTGTTTTTCCCAAAAAAAAACAAATAACAAGTCTAAAAAAGTTAGAGATTATATGGCGAATGTTGTTTAAAATAGTATCTTTATTATGGATAGGTTAATAACTCAACTTTTGCATTTGGATTTTAGTCCAGAATGCAGATAACAATGCGGTTTAACACTGCATTTGTTCTTTAAAATACGATTTTTGATTATTGAGAAGTTTGTGGTAGCTGAATGTACATTTTGATGTAGTCAGTCATACCTGAGTACCACTCTGAGATTTTGCCTGATATTACCTCTTTAGCTTTGGCAAGTTTACCTTTACGTAAACAGCTTGCTGCATCTAAAGTAATGGCAATGTCATCAATCAGAGATAGCAGAGTCTGAAGATCTTCAGCAAAGGTAACAGCGGTAATCTCAGAGCGTACACTGTAGAAAAGTTCTCCAATAGAACGAGGATCGCTATCGTGTCTTCTGTTAAACTCCATTAGCTGTAATCTGATACTGGAGATAACCATAAAGGCATTACAGGTATCAAAGTCATGAGCCTGACATTCGTTCTTTTAGCCAAGGTAACTTTTCTGAGCCTTAAAGGCAACTTCAATGGACCATCTTCTGCCATAGAGTTCTATTACTTTCTCCGGAGATAAGTTAAGGTCGGTGCTTACAATACAAATCCAGTCCTTAGAGTTTCTTGCCTTTACAAAGACAAGTCTGACTCTAAGATTTTTGTTGGTATAAGCAATGATGGAAGTTATCAGATTACTTTTGTTTAATCTGCCACCATTGATATGCTTAAGCAGCTTGATTTGAGAAAAGGATTTAGAAGAGTCTTTCTCAAGTTTAAACTGAAGGTTGCTTTTAACTAGACAGATAGACTGTAATCCTAACTCTTTAAGCTTTCTGACAAGGTAGTCAGAAAAGAACCAGGAGTCCATCAGAATGTAAGATGCAGAGATTGCTCTTACAGTACGTCTGCACATACTGATGAGAATTTCAGTTTTCTTTTTACAGGCAGTCTTTCTGCGTTTAGCACAGGTTGTTCTGTTATCAATGTTATTCTCGTCAGCCATTCTGATTAGATTGTTCTATCTGCTAGAAGCTATGAGATAACTTAATACAGGAACAAGGGTAAAATTCCGTCAGTCCAGCCTAAGGCTAAGTCAGTAAAACTTTAACTGTTGTTTTACCTATAACATGGTTGAACTGTCCTGATAAGAGTTCTACCTTCTTACCTCTGCTTCTTTCAATCATGGTATCGTCTACAACCAAACAGTTAATCTGCTCTTTATTGTCTTTATTCAGTTCACAGATAAATCTGATGATGAATGTGGCTATATAAAACATTAAAGACTGCTAGTCATACTTTTGATTGCAAAGGAATCTGTATGCTGAATCTCTGCTAAAAGATAATGCTTTACCTTAAGGTAGATGCAAAGAATCTGTAAAGATTTGGATAACCTTTGAATACAGAAGAGATAAGTGCATTTAAGATGGTAAATGCATCAGCACCTAAACGCTTTTCAAACTTGGCTTTACGTAAAAGAGCACTTATACCGATGTAAGTAAAAATGGACTCAAAAGAAATTGCTCTATTGCAAGAAGAAGATTTTTGTTTATCATAATATCGTGTGCATAATCTGATTTAACTTATTGATTTTACAATTTAAATTATATCATTTTATACACACTCTTTTAACAAAAATCACCTCTTAAACAGCATTCTTAATCCATTTTTACATATCGTATCTGTCTTGATAATCAAAATCGTATTTTAAAGAACAAAAGCAGTGCTTGACCGCTTATATTTAACGTTTTAACTCAATTTTTGAAATGCAAAAGTTGAGTTAATAAAAAACAAAATACGATGAGCAATAAACTTAATGTAATAGACCTCTTTTGTGGATGTGGTGGTTTATCAAAAGGATTCCTTGATGCTGGTTATGAAGTCTTATTAGGAGTAGACTTTGATGATAAGGCTTTACAAACGTTTAAAGCTAATCATGGCTCTGCGGAAGCAATGAAACTTGATCTATTTGATCATAAAAATATTTCTAAGATTGTCGAATTTTTAAAAGATCATGACAGGGCTTTAGATGTACTTATTGGAGGTCCACCTTGCCAAGGCTTCTCTGTTGCAGGTCCTCGAAATATGAATGACAAAAGGAACTTGCTTTATACTGCTATGGTGAAACTTGCTAAAATAATAAAACCAAAAGCAATCGTTTTAGAAAATGTTCCGGGAATGATTCAAATAAATGATGGCATTGGAGCAAAGAGAATTGTTGATGATTTTCAAAAAATTGGATACAAACTAACTCCAAAATTACTTTACGCTCCTGATTATGGTCTCCCTCAAATGAGGAAACGTGTTTTTTTTGTTGGTTTTCTAGATAACGATATAAACTATTCATTTCCGGAAGCAACTACAAAAATAGATGACTATGTTACTTGCGAGCAAGCGATATCTGATTTACCGTCTTTGCAGACATCTTCTGGAGATATTGTGTACGGAGACGAACTTCAAGATTATGTTTCGGAGCCAATGAACGAATATCAGAAAAAGATGAGAAAAAATTCTGATAGAGTTCTTAATCACATAGGCAGTATACCTAGTGAGAAGACAAAAAAAATGATTTCACTAGTGCCTGAAGGAAAAAATTACAAATCTTTACCTGAAGAATATCGATCTTTATACAAATATCATGAGGCATTGACTCGTTATAATAGTAAAAGACCATCTAATACTATAAATACAGGGCATCGCTCTCATTTTCACTATAGATGGAATCGAATTCCCACTGTAAGAGAAAGCGCTAGATTACAAAGCTTCCCAGACGATTTTATTTTTTACGGAAATAAATCTGATCAATATAAGCAAGTTGGTAATGCAGTTCCTCCGATGTTAGGAGAGGTAATTGCAAAATCCCTTATTCCATATTTGAACAAAAAAGTAAATAATTACTAACTGACTTGTTACAGATAGAGTGATAAAACAATTAGTTTCTCCAAGGCTTTCAGTTAAATTTAATAAAACAATGAAAAAATATAAATTTATCGATCTTTTTGCCGGATGTGGTGGATTAGAAGATGGTTTTCTCCAATCTAGATATTTTAAAGATATTGCTGCCGTAGAATGGTTAAAACCACAAGTTAATACTCTTGTTAACAGATTAAAAACAAAATGGAACGTTGAGGATGCCCAACAAAGGGTAATGCAATTCGATATTCAACGTGAAAATGAATTGTTTGCTGGCTGGAATGATAAGTCTTATGGAGAAGGAAAAGGGTTAGATTATTTTGTAAATAAAGCAAATGGAATTGACCTTATAATTGGAGGCCCACCTTGTCAGGCCTATTCTGTCGCTGGTCGTGTACGAGATAAGAATGGGATGAAAACAGATTATAGAAATTTTCTATTTGAACACTATTTGAGTGTTGTTAAAAGGTATAGACCTAAGTTATTTGTATTTGAAAACGTACCTGGTATTCTGAGTGCAGCCCCAGATGGATCTCTGATTATAGATAAAATACGAATGGGATTTAAAGAAATTGGATATGACATTCTAAATAATATAGAAAATGCAAAAGTAAATGCGTCAGATTATGGTGTGCCTCAAAATCGTGAAAGAATTATTATAATCGGAATTGATTCAGTCAAATTTAAAAATTCACAGCAACTGATAGAGAATTTTTACAATGAACTTTTGCCTAAATATAAAAGTTCAAAAAAATACACTGTTAGGGATGCTATAGGAGATCTCCCTTCATGTACCCCTTTATATGATGAAGAGAATCACTCTAAGCGACACTCTTACGTTCAGCCAATTTGCAACATTACTTGGCATAAATCTAGATATCACAATCTTAGAGATATGGACACTTTTAAGCTACTTGCTGAGGATATTGCTTCAGGAAAAAGAGAATATGATAGCAAAAGAATAAGTGAATTATATAAAAGAAAAATAGGATCCAGTTCACCTATTCATAGATACCATGTTCTAGATCCTAATCTTCCAAGTACTACAATAATTGCTCACTTATATAAAGATGGTAACAGATTTATCCATTATGACCCTCTACAAGCGAGAACTATAACGGTCAGAGAGGCTGCTAGACTTCAATCATTTGACGATGACTTTGAATTTATAGGATCGCAGGGAAATGCGTATCAAATGATCGGAAATGCAGTTCCTCCAAAACTAGCAAAATGTTTAGCGTTAGCTATCAATGAGTTATTAAATACAATGGGGTAATTTCATGTATCACTATTTATTTACCAATGATTTGCGTATTTCTAAACTAGATGTTTCATTACAAGAAGCCGCTAAACTAATATTGGATGATGCTGTTCCAAGTGCGGATGCGGAAAAAAGCAAAAATAACAATATCAACACACTTGGTTTTTATTTTAATCTTAATAATAAAGGATTATGCGCAAAACTTGCTAGAGAAGGAAAAATTAGACCAGTAGTATTAAACTTCATAAAAAAATTTCAATTTCCGAACTTTAGAAAGGAAGAGTCCTATAAAGAAACAGTACAAGATGGTATTGTTATTGCTCCTTTGAGAGTGATATTAAAAACTCTTTTTTTGATGAATCTTCTTTATGAAAGCAAAAACTGTTACCTAACTTTAGGAGAAATAAAGAATTTTATTTTTTTTAATAATAATATAGCAAAAACACAAAAGTCGGGGAATATTCTGAATTTATATGATTTAATAGAACAAATTTTTTTATTTAGACAAAACAATAAGTTTCCACAGAATATTGAAACAAATCCTAATAATATAGTGTGGAATCAAATGGATAGACAAATTAGAGAAATGATAAAAGTTCTAATTTGGTCTGGATGTGTATCAGAAAATAAAAGTAATAGTTCAATATTTATCAAAAATGATGGTTTGTCAGATAATGAAAAAGCTACGATCTATGACATCATTAATTACAATGAATATTGGCAAGGAAGTTCAAAAGAAAACTACCAGGAGTATATGGAACTATCTGATAGTTGTTTTAACTCTCCTTCGCGTATAATTTTACACCCATCCCTTGATTTACAATATCAGCAAATTTTTTATGGAGCTCCTGGAACCGGAAAATCCCATGCTTTAAAAGATTGTACTAAAGGTTGTGAAGTAATAAGAACAACATTTCATCCTGACAGTGATTATTCTACTTTTGTCGGTTCATACAAACCAACTTCAGAAGAGGATTCTGTAGGCAATGAAAAAATTGTTTATCGATTTGTGGAGCAATCTTTTTTACAAGCCTATATCAGTGCCTGGAAAAAATATGAACTGGCGAACAATTCCACTCAACCAGAAAAAGTATTTCTAGTTATAGAGGAAATAAATCGAGGAAACTGCGCTCAGATTTTTGGTGATTTATTCCAATTGTTAGATAGAAATGATTCCGGCTTTTCTGATTACCAGATTAAAGCTGATAGCGATATGAAGAAACAGTTAAATAGAGCTTTTTCTGGTTTAAGTATTCCGTTGGCAGAACATATAAACTCTCAATATGGCGATGACGATACTACAGATAAAATCATTTCTGGAGATATTCTGTTGCTTCCGAACAATTTGTATATTTGGGCAACAATGAACACAAGTGATCAAAGTCTGTTTCCTATTGATTCTGCCTTTAAACGTCGTTGGAACTGGACTTATATGCCAATTTCAAATGCTAATAAGGATTGGGTTATTAAAATTGATAACAGTTCTTATGATTGGTGGAGCTTTATTGAAAAGATAAATGACAAAATAGGCGCTACAACAAATTCAGAAGATAAAAAATTAGGTTATTTTTTCTGTAAAGCAAAAGATAAAGTCATTTCCCAAAAAACATTTGTAGGAAAAGTCATTTTCTATCTATGGAATGATGTGTTTAAAGATTATGATTTTGATGATGACATTTTTAACGATGTAGATGGTTCAAAATTGACTTTTGAAAAATTCTATACATCTGAAGGAATGAATTCACAGATTGTTTCAGAGAAAGTTATAAGATTCTTAGAAAACTTGCATGTTCCAAAATTGTCAACGGAAGAAAATTCTTCAGATGATAATAATGATGAAAGCAATAAAGAAAACGATATAGAAGAGCATCAAGAATAACTGCAAATGTACCTTTTAATTGAAGAATATCAATACAATATATCAGATATTAAGCCAATTCTTCATGGCATTGATGCTTTAGAGAGTATTGAGGGAAAAGTCTCTATTCACTATGTAGGCTATTTCTACAATACCCTCTTAAAAGATTGTGTATTTATTCTTCCTAAAGTTTTGCTGAAAGATGAATATGGAAAGGAACTTGTATTTGGAAAATACCCTCCAGAACAAATTTCCAATCTTAATAATTCTAATTGTCTTGATCTCTCTGAAAAGGAGTTTTTATATAAATTTGCAGTTTGGATATACAGAGCAATCGTTGTTTATAAAACAGATAAACAAAACGATTCAAGCATTGTCTATCATGCTCGCATAGCACAGATCGGAAAGGGAAAAAGAAAACTAAGCAACACTTATCTCGATATACTTTTATCTCTTTTAAATTTTAATAGAGAAAATCAAAACTTCTTTTTATACATCATAAAAAATCTTCACAGTGGTTTTAATAAAATAAACTGGACTAAAACCATCAGCACACAAACTGCGCTCATACAAGGAGAGCAACCTATCTATTTAAAACTGGTAAATAAAAAAAGAAAAATTAATTTTGATGAAGAACTTTTCATCATCTACTTTTCAATTTTAAATTACATATCAGATTGTTACGGCTTTCCTAAAAGCAATACCTGTAACTATGAATTAATTAAAGGAAAAAAGTTTAACTCATATTTAAAAGGCTTGGGAAAGAAAAGATTACTAGAAATAAAGTATAAATATTTCTCAGATAAAGCTTTACAGCTGTGGGATCTTTGTTTTGCTTTTTTTGAACAGTCTAAGCAAATTACCGTCTACTCAGAGAAAAAAGAATATCTGTTAGTAAAAAATTTTTACATTGTTTTTGAGGCTATTATTGATGAGCTGATTGGTGATAAACCTCTGCCTGATGGAATGGATAAAAAGATGGAAGATGGAAAAATATTAGATCATCTTTTTACTGCCAAAAGTCTATTTGAAAATGAGCAGAGGCAAACCTATTACATAGGTGACAGTAAATACTATAAGATGGGGCATGAATTAGGATCTGAATCTGTATACAAGCAATATACCTATGCTAGAAATGTCATTCAGTGGAATCTTGATATATTTAATAGTGGAAAGATTCCCCAATCAGGAATACAGATAAGAGATGATCTTACCGAAGGATACAATATTATTCCGAACTTCTTTATTTCCTCTAAGCTTGATGAAAATTTAGATTACTCATGCGATGGAATCGATAAAACTAATAGATCAAGAAACAAGCATAAACAAGAACAATTCAAGAACAGACTTTTTGACAGAGATACCTTATTACTATTCCATTATGATGTAAATTTCTTATTTGTTTTGTCTTTATATGCTAGAAATAACAAGCAACAAAAAGCCAGTTGGAAGATCAAAATTAGAGATAGATTCAGATCTGAAATTCAAGAATGGCTGCAAAAAGATTATGATTTTTATGTAATGGTTGCTCACCATGATGTCGATTCAGAAAAGTATATATCATCTCATTTCAAACAACTAATTGGAAAAATTTTTCGACCGTTTGAAGATAAAAGCATTATTTCGTTGGCTCTTGATGTTTCTTTTAAAGAAAGTAATGAAAATTTGATACGTGAATTAGCGAAGTCTTTTTATATAAAAAAATGTAGGCTGAATGACAGTCCAGAGGAAAATTTAGGACTGGACTCATTTTATTAGAAAGATATGTTTAAATTTAGTTTCAATACATTTGGAGTGAAATCAAATGGCGATTTATAACAATGAATACATAAAGGAACTTCTTGTAAAGCATAAATTAAATGATCAATCAAAACAGTTTGAAGATGAAAAGTTGGAATCGTTTGTTTTTAGTGAAGAAAATAATGAAGTTATTCAAAAGGTTTTTACTGAATTAAGAATGATCTTTGCAAGAGTTTTTAAGCTAGAGCAAATTTGTTTTTTATTTGGAAATGGGTGCTCTATTTACGCAGGGTCTAAAGATACAAAAGATTTAAATTTAAGAAAATTTACAAACAATCAAATACCAGAAGAGATTGCAGAATTTATTTCTAATATAGAAAATAAGTCAATGGAGGAGCAGTTTAATTCCCTAATAGCAGCTCAGTCCTATTTTCAAGTACAATCTCCAAAAAATGAAAAAATTATATCTGACTTAATAGGAAAATTGAAAGAAGAGCTATTAACAGAGTATGTAAATTCTTTAAATTACAATGCATTGAACTTTCACGATCAGTTTTTCAGAAAATTAAGATCCTACAATTATTTAGAAAAACTCAATCTATTTACAACAAATTATGATTTAGCATTGGAATACACAATGGATAAATTAGGTATTGATTATTCTGATGGCTTTACTGGTTTTATTAATAGAAAATTTAATGCGTTATCATTATCACAGACATGCAAACCAAAATTAGTAAAAATTCATGGCTCTACAAATTGGTTTTGGGATGCAACTAGTGGATATATTAAAGAAGTTCAGCCTCAATTTAAAAATGGAAATTTCACTTTACCTAAAACTCAGTCAAAATTAGATAATGTAATAATATATCCTTCAAGACAAAAACTGTACCAGACATATAACTCTCCTTACAGCGAATTGATGCGTTATATGTTAGATTGTTTTTCAAGAAAGTCTAATGTAATTATTGTCATCGGATACAAGTACGGGGATGAGCATATCAATGAAATCTTGTATAAATCAATTGCCAATCCTCACAATGTCTTTTTTTTCTTAGATTTTGATAATGTTGATAACTGTGATTTTATGAATAAAATGAAAGTATTATCAAATGAATTGGAGAATATAAATATCCTACAAGGTCATATTCTCGGGAATTTTGAATACTTTGTTAAATATTTATTACCAGCAAAAGAAGAAAAAAATGATGAAGAAAAGCTAGTTGAACTTCTCAGAAAGATAACGGATAACAAAGAATGATAGAGATTGTTATAGGTAAGTTGTCAAAAATTTCTGGTAACAAAATCATTGTTACGGTCTCAAATGAAAAGTTAGTTAATCGTCTAAGCGTAAGAAGTTTTAATCTTAGTTACATATCTATAGGCTCGTTATTAGGCACAAAACTTGTAGATGGAAGGTTACTGATTCTTTCTGTAGAAGAGATCTGTGAAATAAATCAAATTGTTTCTATTTCTACAAGAATAGAAGGAACATTTGATGAAATTAGAAATGTCTTTGATTTTGGAACAAATTCGTATCCAATAATAGGTGAATTAGCATTTACACTTAAAGAAGATGTTTTACAAGAGATCTTTTCTAAAGACTCTGACAATCATTCCAATATTGGGACATATATATATGATGATAGAGTCAAAGTTGAGTTCAACCCAAATGTATTATTTGGAAAACATTTAGGAGTTTTTGGTAATACTGGAAGTGGAAAAACATGCACTGTTGTATCAATTATACAAAATTATATAAGAAATAATGCAAACAAAAATATAAAATTCATTGTTCTTGATGTAAATGGAGAATATAAAACAGCTTTTTCTAATGAAGAGCATGAATTCTACGAATTTAATTCTTTGAAATTTCATCACTCAATACTCAGTATGAGTGAATATGGAAAGTTATTCAGAGCTTCTGAAGGAATTCAATATCCAGCATTAAAGCAGTGTATAGAAAAGTTAAATAGTAAAAATGAGAAATGGGACATTAAATCTTTATCAAATGAAATAACAAGTTGGGCAGAGAAAAATGGAAAAGATAGTCCCTTTTCTAAAAATCAATTATTTGGATACTTAAGAACGTTGCAACTTAGAATCAGCTCAATTATTGAAGATCAAAACTTAATGTCCATTATAAATGAAAATGTAGAAAACACTTTTGTGAAAATTGCAAACTCAACAAAAAAAGTTCATATTCTAGATCTTCAAGTTTCAAATGATTCTCTTGATATTATTTTATTTTTGCTTTTTAAATATATTTATAATCAAAAGATTCAAGAAAGGAAGAATAACAGTAATCACTGCTTATTAAATATTGTTTTAGAAGAAGCTCATAGATATTTAAACCCAAACAATGAAGATCTAGTATTAGCTAACTATTACATTGATAAAATTGCTCGTGAAGGTAGAAAATATAAGATAGGATTGACTATTTCATCCCAAATTCCTTCTTTACTATCTTATGATATTGTCAGTCAATGTAATTCAATTGTTATGCACAAAATTTCAAATAGAAAAGATTTGGAATTTTTAAGAAATGTTTTACGAGTTTCAAATGAATCATGTTATAAGCAAATGAGTGCTTTAGAAAAACAACATGCAATGGTTTGCGGCGAAGCTTTTCCAAATGATTGTATTGTAAAAATTAGAGATGCGTCTCCTTTGCCAAGTAGTTCAGATCCCGTCATATCAGACATATAATGATTGTTTTTTTTTGAGAACTTTACTTTAGTCATCCTGTTCGACACACAAGACTTTTCTCAATGAAACTTTTTTATGTAGAACTTCTATTTTTATGCACCTATCATATCTTGTCAAAATTCCCATTTTCTGACTTTATCTCTACCATATAAAATAAGGCCCTGAATTTCAGAGCCTTGATTGGAGTACATTAGGAAATCTTTTAGGCAGCTACGTCGTTGCTTGGCTTGTCCTTAGGATCATTGCCTTTGTACAACTGATTTACTGAACGTGAACCGATGAATACGCGGTTGGTCTGAATTGCTTTCTCTCTAGCATAATCAGGTCTTGAGTTCATAATCTGTGAAATCTGCTCTTCACTCATTTTACCTAAGGTTAAACCGATTGCTTTGTAGGTGATATATGGACGAGCTTCTTTAGAGATAATGATCTGTGCTTTAGCTGTTACATCATCCACAACATTAACAATCTTTAACACACCGTCGTCAATCAGGTTTCTAACGGTAGGTTCTGTTACAGGTAAGGTTAAAACTGACTTTCTCTGTAATACATACTCACGTAATAGAGCGCGTTCAGCAAAGTCTAAAGTCTCAACAGCCTTTTCAACTTTTTCCTGAATTCTCTTGACGCTGTTCTTTCTGCGTAAAAGTGCATTTACTGAGAAAACTGCCTGAGAAATGAAGTTTGAAATTTCAATTATCAGAGCGAAATATAAAAAGATCTTATTGGATTCAATACGGTCGGCAAATTCTGTTGATACAGCCTGCCAAGGTACAATTAACATTAAAACGGTCAGGCAGAATAACCACATCATAACAGTATTGATAGTCTTTAAAGCGGTATTTGAAACTTCGTGATTCATAATAAACTCCAAAAATTGACGTATTTCCAAATGTACTTTTACTGTTGCAATTGATGTGCCAAAACTAAAATCTTTCTTTAACATAGCGATTTATAAGGAGTTTTGTATTAATACATCATTAATGTGAGTTTCAATGAAATTAATATCGTCAAGAAAATGATTAATTGAAGCGAAAATTAATGGTGGTTTTAGAAAATTTGATGACAGATCTTTGGCAGGTAGAATTAATGACAGAAAAAAGTCTGTTAGCTATACCGTATTAATTGAGAAATATTGGAGCATTGAAATTTAATCAATGACAGCAAAATCTCGATACTGAGCTTTTAAGTAATGCTATTTTGTGATTATTGTTATTGTATTAAAGAGAAATTTGTAGCCCTTAAGTGTTAGAATATGCAAACAGCCTAGCAGGCGCACAATAATAACTTTCACAGGTTAGGATAAAAAAATGAAAAAGATTTCAGCGATTATCAAACCATTCAAATTAGACGACGTTCGTGAAGCTTTAAGTTCAAAAGGTATTTCTGGAATGACCGTATCAGAGGTTAAAGGCTTTGGTAGACAGAAAGGTCATACAGAGCTTTACAGAGGTGCTGAGTACGTAGTTGATTTTTTACCAAAAGCTAAGATTGAGCTTGTAGTAAAAGATGAGGATGTTGATCTATGTATTGAAGCCATCACAGAAGGTGCTCATACAGGTAAGATCGGCGATGGTAAGATTTTCGTATCAGATGTAGAGCGCGTGATCAGAATTCGTACAGGTGAAGAAGGCGACGACGCTATTTAATTCTGGTAATAAATCATATTGGATACATTAAGACTAACTATGCAGAAGAGACTTTCCCTAAAAAGTATCGCACTAACCGTATTTAGCTTGGCGGTGATGACAGGCTGTACTACTACACCACCTTCTAATACAGAGAATCTATGCTCTATTTTTCAGGAGAAGGATAGCTGGTATGTTGATGCTCACGATGTACATCGTAAGTATGGTGTGCCTATCAACGTAGCTATGTCTATCATGGCTCAGGAATCTGGCTTTAGAGAAGATGCTCAGCCTCCAATGCGTTGGTTCTTATTTATCCCATATGGAAGAGGAAGCTCTGCATACGGTTATGCCCAGGCTCAAGATCCTGTCTGGGATGACTATGTAGATGATGAAGGTTCATTCTTCTCATCACGTTCTAACTTTAAAGACTCACTAGACTTTATTGGTTGGTACATGACCAAGACCAAAAAGACTAATGGTGTTAAGTTAACTGATGCTTTTAATCAGTATTTAAATTATCATGAAGGTTGGTCAGGTTACAGAAAGGAAACCTATAAAGGCAAGGATTGGCTGATTAAAGTAGCTAGACAGGTTTATAACCGCTCTCAAAACTATAAATATCAGTTACAGCGTTGCAATCTATACTAGTATATAGTTAAAAGACCACGTTATATTTGAACACTTGTATTAGAAAAATACATAAAGAAGGATATAAAAATGCCATTAGTAGACAGTTTTTTAGTAGACCATACCATTATGCCAGCTCCTTCAGTAAGACTAGCTAAAGTGATGAAAACTCCTTTAGGCGATGAAATTGAAGTCTGGGATCTGCGTATTAAGAAACCAAATCAGGGGATGATGCCTGAGAAGGGAATTCACACCTTTGAGCACTTCTTTGCAGGTTTCATGCGAGAGCATTTAAATGAGAAAGGTGTGGTGGAAGTAATCGATATTTCTCCTATGGGCTGTAAGACTGGCTTCTATATGAGTCTTATTGGTAAAGCTGATGCAAGCAAAGTTGCTGATGCTTTTAGAGCTTCAATGGAAGATATCTACTCTTTACCTGAAGGTACTGTAGTTCCTGCATCAAATCCATATCAGTGTGGTTCATGCAAATTACATTCTTTAGAAGAAGCTAAAGATATTGCTAAAGAAGTATTAGATAAGGGTATTGTGATTACCTTATCTGAGGATATCGCTTTAGATCCTGCTAAGATTAAGGATTTAGCATAGTGAGAAAAGCTGCCTTTTTTGATAGAGACGGTGTAATCAACATAGACTACGGCTTCGTTGGAAAAATAGAGAATTATGATCTGATTGAAGGCGTAGCTTCTTCATTAAAGGAACTAAAAGATATGGGATATCTTTTAGTTCTTGTCACCAATCAATCTGGTATTGCCAGAGGCAAATACACAGAATCAGATTTTTTTAAAGTAACTTCATTCATGCAGGCAAATCTGTCTTTATATGATGCTTGTTTTGATGGAATTTACTTCTGTCCACATCACCCAGAAGCTCCTATAGAGAAATACCGTTGTGTCTGCGAGTGCAGAAAACCTAAGAGCGGTATGTTCAAGAGCGCTGCAGCAGATCTTGGGATTGATCTAAAGTCATCAATTATGATTGGAGATCATGCAAGTGATTTAATCGCAGCTAAAGGTGCTGGAATTTCAAATTTATTCCTAGTTGGCGAGCATATTGAGACCGAAAAAAGCAAAATTTCAGACGCAAAATGCCTGAAAGATCTAGTGCAAGTGGTAAAAATGCTCAAAAATGAAAATAAGTAACTAACATTTTACATAGATTATAAATAGCCAATACACTGAATATATCTTTATATTTCAATGTGTTGGCTATAATTTTGGGCATTGTTTAATGTTCATGAGAAAAATTTTTAAAAAAAATTTGTAAAATTTTTGAAATAAATGTGCCATTCGCAAATTTTGATACTATAATTAGCATTGTTCAAAGGAACAAAGGTTATGTTTGTTTGTTCCTATTATCTGTTTAAACAGTTTTGGAGATAAAAATGAATAAGTTCCAGGCTACTTTAGCTGTTGTTGCTTTAGGTTCATCAGTATTAGTTGGTTGTGCAAACACTTCTGCTTTAGAGTCAAAGTTAGACGCTATCGCAGCTGACGTTGACGCTTTAAAGGCTCAGCAGTCAAAGTTAGCAAACGACGTTGCATTCGTTAAGTCAGACGCTGCACGTGCTAACGAGCGTTTAGACAACCTAGCTCGTCGTTACAAGAAATAATTTCTTGCAATGATTAAAAAAGGCCCACTTCGGTGGGCTTTTTTATGCCCGCTTCAAATCCAAATCAGATCTTACCATTCTCGTCTAGCTCTGTCTTTCCAAGCATTTCCTTTTAGATCCAAACTGTAAAATCTCTATCACATAAAGCGTATAAAATTAAATCTAATTTATAAAAATATGTTAATATCGATATAGTGATTGAAATTCATAATGCTGTCATTTTCAAACTTTTGGAAAATTTACTTTTCTACTACTAAAAAACTACATGTTCTGCGTTAAGCTTTACTTATCAATGCGTTTTAAGGAGATAGCTAATGTCTAAAGAAATTTTAATGAACGTCATCAACTCAAATGATTTAACCACATTAGCTGCATTATGTTCCAAGATAATAAGTTCAGTTCCAAGCCCAAATTCCAATCCTTTTGCCTTTGAAAAAGTCATTGTGATGAACAAAGGTATGCAGACCTACCTTCAGCAGGAAATTGCTGAACAGAATGGAGTTTGCTCAGGTATTGATTTCGTACAGGTATGGGCTTTTATCTGGTCATTGCATAAAACCTTAAACAACGCAGACTCTTCTAACCGTTTCTCTCACGAGCACATGACCTGGTCTATCTTTTCCTTGATGGAAGATATTGCTAAAAGTGATGACGCTATTTACAAACCAATGAAAGAGTATCTAAAGATTGAGTCATCAATAGATAAGACTGAAAAAGCATATCAGCTGTGTGGAGCTATCGCGGATACTTTTGACCAATACCAGATGTATCGTCCTGATTGGATCTTAGATTGGAACCACTTAACAGATGACGACTTTAAAGCAGTGTCTGTAAAAGATGGCAAGTACACAGTTGCAGAAGGCTCAAAACTAGAGAAATGGATTAAAAAGGCGGCTCAAGACTACAGACTTAAAGGTATCAACAAAAATTCTATTAACTCTATCTTAGGAAATATCTGGCAAATAAAGCTTTGGACAAAGCTAAAGGGAAATCTTGAGAAGACCTGTGATAATAATGAAGCTAACTTATGGGATAGAGCTACAGTTGTAAAGGAACTTATACTCAAGCTTACCGACTTAAAAGCACACCCTGAAAAAATAGACTACAACACATTGCCAAAGAGAGTCTTTATCTTTGGTGTTACTGCTCTTCCTACTCAGGTAATAGAGCTTTTCAGAGCTTTAGGTCAGGTTGTCCCTGTGTTCTTTATGAACCTTAATCCTTGTAAAGAGTATTGGGGAGATTTACGTTCAGAATTCTCTGAATGGAAATCAGAAAAGAAAGCTATTATCAAATATTTAAAATCAAATGCTTTAAAAGAAAAGTATGGCATGTCTCCTCTAGCAGGAACTAGCGATTTTAAGTTTAATGAAAGCGAAGATGATTACTGTAATAGATTTGAAAAACTCTTTGATGAGAATAAAGAAATTGTCGAAGGTAATCCTCTTTTAATCTCATTAGGAAAACAAGGCAGAGATACTTTAAATGTACTGTTATCTCAAGATGCTCAAGTAGATATAACACCTGCTTTTATTGACCCTACTGAAGATAGTAAGTCTGATAATGAGCTATCAATCTTAGATAGCCTTAAATATCGTCTTTTAACATTAAGTACTAACACTGAACAAAAACATAAGATTGCTGCAAATGATCGCTCACTGCAGATTAGATCCTGTCATACTCCATTAAGAGAGATTGAGATCTTACGTGACGAGATCTTATCTACTATAAAAAATGAAAAAGATGTATGCGGTAAATCCACGGCACCTCGTGACATGCTAGTCATGATGCCTGATATTGAGAGTTATGCTCCTTTAATTGAAGCTGTCTTTGGTTCAGTTAATCGAGATGATCCTGATTTTATTCCTTACTCAATTTGCGATCAGACCGTACGCTCATCAAGCAAGATTGCTGATGCAATTGTACAACTGCTTTCAATTGGAAACAAAGGTATTACTGCAAACTTAGTTACTGATCTTTTATCAGTAGATGCTATTGCTAAAAAGTTTGATATCACTGTTGAGGATCTATCTGTTATTGAAGGTTGGCTTGATAAAGTTAATGTGCACTGGGGCTTGGATGAAGAAGACATCAAAGAGCATTTAAAGCTTGATGATAAAGGAGAACCTTTACCTTGGACTCTGGATGCCGGTCTTGAACGTCTATTAAACGGTTTTATGCTAGGTAAAGATGGAAGCACTATAGCCTATGACAATTTTGAGCCTGGCGATTTTGAACTATTAAATAAGTTCTGTAATTTTGTAGATAAGATAAAGCTTGTAAGAGACGTCTTCTCTCCAAATCTAAATATCACCACCTTAGAGTGGACTGACAAGTTACAATCTCTGCTTTTAAACAATTTCTTTGTCCTGGATGAGGAATCAAAAGAAGAAGTTGAAGCTATAAGACAGATCCTCTCAGAGATGAATGAGGCAGTTAATAACTTAAAGGGTAGTGAGAGTTCTCAAGACAATACTGAGAATGCAGACAGTCCTTTTGAGGAAGGTGTTCGTTCTAATATCAAGATTAAGCTTCCTGTTTTTAGAGCAAAACTAATCCATGCCTTCGGTAACGACAGAGACTCTTCAAGATATTTACGTGGAGGATTAATCTTCTGCTCTTTAATGCCAATGAGAGCGGTGCCTTTTAAACACATTTATATCTTAGGTTTAAATGATGATGCCTTCCCAAGAAAAGACACAACCCCAAGCTTTAATTTGATGGGCGTTAAGTCCTTATCTAGGATCAATGACAGATCTTTATCCATTGATGACAGATACATTTTCCTAGAAGCAATTCTGTCTGCTGAAAAGAGTTTGTATCTCTCTTATTTAGGTGAGTCACCAATCGATAAGACTCAAAAGAATCCATCTACAGTAATCACTGAGCTTGAAGACTATTTAGGTGATAATTTTACAGTTCAAGATACTGACAATGCAGATCAAAATCGAAAGGAAGTTATAGCTCGTGTCTTTAGACAGGAATATCTGAATTCTTATGATTTAAGAAATTTTGAGAAAGAGGATTGTAGTTTAAAGTTATATCCTTCATTTAATGAAAAAGCTTTCTGGAAACAAGAAAAAGATCAAAAGAGTAAATACGTTCCTATTGGCTTTTTACAAGATCATAATGAAGATAATCCATGGAATATCTCTCTGCCTTATAACATTACAGTATCAATTTCAGATCTTAAACAGGCATTACTAAAACCATGTCTCAATATTCTTAAAAAAGGACTGAGAATACGACTAGATTTGAAATATCAGACTGATTTAAAAGATGAAGAGCCTTTTGATTTAGGTTCATATGGCGGAAATGACATTCTTGCAGAGCTTTTGTCTGAAGAGATAATGCTAGATGACGTTGATGCCTATTTAGATCAAAAAGCTAAAAAAGGTGAGCTTCCATACGGTATTTTCTTAAACAAAGTTAAAACTCAAGTAAAAGAGAGCTTGAAAACATTACTGGCCATTAAAGCTGAGCTTGCTAATGACAACAACTCAGAAAAAAGCTATTTAAAGACGGTTGAAGTTACTGTTGCAGGCCAAAAACATCAAGTAACCTTCGGAGGAGTGCTTCCTAAAAATTCAAATCTAGTATTAGGTTCTGTTTCATCAGATAACAAAACAACTCCTAATATAATTATCGAATCTTATTTAAGATTATTAGCTTATAAGTTCACAACAAGACAGCAATTACAGCCAATCAAAGTGGTTAAAGTAAATTCAAAAGGGCAATCTTCATATGTAGTTGATCCTGAAGAATTTACAACTTTATGTGAAGAAAAAAGTGCCGAAGAGCTCTTAAAAGAGTTAGTAAATATATATATTGAAACGAATTTAATCCCAGTACCAATCGTGCGTGCTTCATACAAGAATATCGTAATTGCTGAAGATACTAGTTCATATCTGAAATTAGCAGTAGGCCAGGATTCATACGAGGATGACTTTATAAAAGATAAAGAAGCTACCTATCTTTTTGGTCAGGATACCAGTATGCAGTTTGATGGTGATTATTTAAGTGAACATCAAAAAGATTTAGCAAACAGAATTTTAGAGATATATGCAACAGAAATTGCTCCTGTAGCAGCAGAACCAAAGAAGTCTAAGAAATAGTAGGAACCTAAATATGTCTAATATCAATGAAAACAAAGATAATGACTTCGAGCCAAAACAATTAAATTTAGCAGGTTTTGATTTAGATAAATCATCTATGATTGAAGCTTCTGCTGGTACTGGTAAGACCTTTACCATCAGTAATCTTGTGGTTCGCCTTTTAATTGAAGGTCTAAAAAATGGAAATCACACTGAACCTTTAGATATTGAGAATATTTTAATTGTAACTTTTACCAATGCTGCAGCATCTGATTTGAGAGCCAGAGTTTTACAAAAGATCCACGAGAGTCGAATTTCATTCGACCAAATTAAAAATGGCATTAAGACCATCGAAGATTTTGAATCTCCTTTTAAAGACATAGCTATCAAATGCTTTGAAAAATACCTAGAAAATACTATTGATGCAATAGATGTCGATAAACTAAAAGATACTGCATCAGTATTTTCTCGTCTGTTAACACGAGCTGAGCGTAATATTGATAGAGCTTCAATTAGTACCATTCATTCTTTTTGTAATAAGGCCTTAAATCAAATTTACTCTTTTGAGGCAGGAAGAGCCTTTAATGTAAATCTCACTCAAGATATTTCTCTAGAGCAAAAAGAAGCAAAGCTTGCCGTATGGAGATCTTTATTCTATAACGACAACGGTTTTGATAGAGACTTATTGCTAAACCTTTTAGGTTTTACTGATCCTGAAGGAGATACATTAAAAAAAGCAGTGAACGCTTTAGAAAAGGTCAGATTCATCGATCCTGATGAAGGCTATTATGGCTTTTCCGTAAAATCTTATTATAAAGAAGGCGAAAAGGAATTACAGAAAACACCTGATGATAGAATTCGGTATTTGCTTGATGACTATATAAATTCTTTCTCACGATTAACTCAACATTATCTTGATCCATTAAAAGGATATAAAGGTCAACTCATAAGTACAACTCCAAAAGGAGAGATTACACATGGTTCTTTATATGAATTGTCTTCAGGAAAGATAGATGAAAGAGCTCCCCATTGGGCAAAGAAAACTGGTTTAATTTTTCTTGAAGCTGTAGACAGTTTTATTAAAGAAGATTCTGTCAATATAAATAACTTTATATCAAAGTTAGAAAATTTAGATGATGAAACATTATCCAAAATCTTAAATCAAGACAACTCTCATTTTGTGAAAGTTAATAAAGGTTCTGAATTTGCTAATCTGCAACAACTTGAAACTTTTGAGTACAGTGCCAAAGAGTTTGCACGAGCCTACTTAGATGTACGTAGAGCAGTAGACACAATTAAAAATGAATTGAAAATCTCTGTAGCAATCAAAGTTATTTTAAAGACTGATGAATTATGTGAAAGAGATAATGTAATCTCAAATGATGAAGTCTTAAGACAGTTGGCAGTTGCTCTTAACAAGGATAAATCTCGAGGTGATGTTTTAGCTTCCCTGTTAAGAAAAAGATATCCTGTAGCTATGATTGACGAGTTTCAGGATACTGATCCTGTACAATTTGCTATTTTTAGCAAATTGTATTTAAATCAAGATGCCATTGATGAGAGTGCTCACTGTTATCTTATTGGTGATCCTAAACAGTCTATCTATGCTTTTAGAGGAACAGATATTAACTCTTACAACAAAGCAAAAGAGTTAATTCTTGGAAATAAAGGTAATGTTTACACCTTAAACACCAATTACCGTTCATGTCAGAATATCATTAAAGGTGTAAACGAGATCTTTTATGAATATGAAGAGCCCAAAACTCAAGAAAGTTCTGAAGGATCATTTTCAAATATAGAATCACAAAATTCTGAAGAAAGTTTGTCAGAAAAGAAAGTTAAAATCGACTATCCATATGTAAAAAATCCGTTTGATTACTATAACAATAGTGGTAAGGAAGGATATCTTGATAGTAAGATTCATTTTGAACCAGTGAATTTTTCTGATAAAGCAAATAGCGTAAGATTCTATTTTAAAGATGACTCATCTAAAGAAATTCCTATTTGCAACTACATTAGAGAAGTTTCTTTTGCAGATTCTCAAGAAAAACCTAAGGCTAATGACTACTATGGAGAAATTGCAAAATTTGTTGCCTTGGACGTTAAGAGATGTCTTTTAGAAGGCAAAATCTTTGAAAATGGCGAAGAAAGAGACGTAAAACCAAGTGATATTACTATCCTAGTTAATGATGCAAAAGAGAATAGTTTTATCCAAGATGCCCTAAAAAAACAGTCTATTCAATCAGTGTACTTTTCTGATAAAGAGTCTGTTATAAATTCTGAAGATAAAAACTACAATATAACTGTCACTGAAGAAGCAGCAAATGTCATTTATCTGATGGAAGCTATGTGTGATAGCACTAACTCTCCTAAAGTAAATCGTCTTTTAGGTTCATCTCTATTAAGGTTATCTTCAGAGAAATTTTTAGATAGCATAAAGTCCGATAAGCTTGATAGTGAAATTACTTTATTAAGAGTTTGTCGCGATTCTTGGGAGAAATATGGCTTTATCACAGCATTTTCTCAATACATATACCAGCATGACCTTCTATGTACGATCTTAGAAACTGATGGTGGAGAAAGATCTTTATCTAACTATTTCCAAATTGCAGAGATAGTTCAATCAGTTAATTCTAAAGTTACAGGCTCAAATGCTCAGCTTTTATGGTTTAAAGAGTTAGTTCTAAACAATAAAGGTGAGCTATCAGAAGATGTTACTAAAAAACACCTAGAATCAGAGCAATCTCTTGTCAAAGTCATGACTATTCATAAGTCAAAAGGACTAGAGTTCCCTATTGTATTTACTCCTTATGAATCTGGATTTATGGCCTTAAAGAGTAAAGACAGTGCTATTTATTATGATCCTGATTCTAAACAAGTAAGCTACGCTTTAGACAGAGAAAATAAAATAATAGGAAAATCTGTAAAAGATCTTGTTGAAGTAGCAGCTTTACAAGAACAAGAAAGATTACTGTATGTTGCTTTAACCAGAGCTAAATTAGCTAATTTTATAACTTTGCCTTCATGTGTTTCATTAGAAAGGAAACCTTATCAATCACCTTTAAAAAAGCTGATTTCTTTAGTATCTAAGGATGATTCTGCTGATTCAAAAGGAAAGCCAAGTAAGAGGATAACTAAGAAATCAAAAGATAAAGAAGTGGAAATTGATACTACAAAAGACGTTGTAGTAGCTGATCCTCAGCCTACATTAAAGGCTGTTGAAAATCCAGAACTGTTCAAAAAGTTAGAAACTGTAGAACTTGATGAAAGTATTAAAGTACAGAATTCAATTTCTCAAGACTGTTCAGTTTCAAGTTTAGATAAAGGAGCTGTTGATAACAGTTTTACAGTAACCTCATACTCAGCTATCACTAGTGGAGCTCACAATGACATGTTTGCATCAAGTGCTGATGAAAAAGAAACAAGTGTTGAAGATGGTGATTCAGATGATTCTAAGGATAAAGATCTAATCAACTTTAACTTTGCTAAAGGCAGTACAGCAGGTTCCTTCTTACATAAGCTAATGGAAATTGTTTTAGCTAAAGATGACGTGGACAAAGCAGATAAAGACTCTTTATATAACTTTGTAAACTCTCAACTAAAATACGATTTCTATCATCTGGTATCAAAACCAGGTGACGATGAAGACACAAAAAATGAAAAGATCGTAGCTCTTTCACAATGGTTGTATGACATCTTAAATGCCAACTTATTACCAAAAGCAAAAGATGGTAATCAAGTAAAACTATCTAATTTGAAAGCGTTAGATTGTGCTCGAGAATTAGACTATTTCCTTCCATGTAAAGATTTTAAGGTAAGAGTTTTAAATGGTATCTGCCATGACTTTTATGAAAGTGAAGTGAAAGCTTTTGAATTGACTTCAATTCCTGAATTACCAGATCTTAAAAAGAGTAATTTTAAAGGTTTTATGAATGGTAGCTTGGATCTTGTGGCAAAGTTTGTCACAGAAACAGGTCCTAAGTTCTATATGATAGATTACAAGTCTAATTACTTAGGAAACAGTTACTCTCGTTACACTCAGCAGAAGATCTTAAAGTCAATTTTTGAATCTCGTTATGATGTTCAGATCTTATTCTACTCATTAGCTTTATATAGATTTTTAAAGACAAGCTTACCTAACTTCTCCTATGAAAATGACTTTGGTGGCGTTATGTATCTGTATTTGCGTGGTATGAATAGTTTTGATGCTAGAAGTTCAGGCCAGTTCTATGTCAAACCATCAGAAGCTCTGATTGAGCGTTTAGATAAGCTCTTTAACGGCATAAATGAAGACACTGCAGATAACAGTGATGAAGGTGAGGAATAGAGTCATGAAAAGAGACATTAGCGAAGAATTAAAAGTAATAGATACCTTCTTCACTTTATTTGAAGATCCTAATGCAAAGGTTGATGAACTTATAGAAAAGTGTCGAGAGATCTTCTTTGTAAAACCGATAGTAATTGCTATTTCTGAGCATTATTTAAAGGATTACAAAGAGACTTTTACAAAGCTACATTTATTCTGGTTAATTGCTTTAACCTTAAATTTAGAAAATGGCGATATTTGCGTAAAAATTGACGAAAATAGTATAAATAATCTGTTTTTAAACAGAATATGCGCCAATTTTTATGAAAATGATGAATTTTTGAAAATATCATTTCAAAATTTAGCAACTAGAGTAAATGAATTTGCAAAGTTCATAATTCAAAGTACAGAAGATGAGCTTATAGGCAATAATAATCAGATCGTAAGCAATAATTTTAAGGATATTACCCCTCTTTTTGTTTATGACCTAAATTCTGAAAATCGTCGTATCTACTTTAGAGCATTTTTTGCTTATGAAAACAGTGCTGCTACTTTCATTAAAGAGAAGAGTCATGCTTTTACAGCGCACGGTAAAGAAGAACTTGAATACCTGAAAAAAGCTTTGGATATCCTTTTTCCTGACAGTTCCGACAAAGTTAACTGGCAAAAGGTAGCTGCAGCATCTTCTGCAATATCCGAATTTTCTGTGATTTGCGGTGGACCTGGCACAGGTAAAACCACTACTGTATTAAAACTTTTAATGTTACTTTTAGCCAAAGATCCAAATTCGCAAAAGCAGATCATGCTATGTGCTCCTACAGGAAAAGCAGCAACACGTATGGTTGAATCTATTGAAGGACAGTTGCAGAAAGACAGTAGCTTTATGGAGTCTTTTGACAAGTTGTGTTCAGAGTTCCATTGTGACAAAGAAAAACTGTTATCAATGATCCCAAGAACAGCTACTACTGTCCATAAAGTTATTGGTATTATTCCTCACCAGGAACGACCAAACTATAACGAGGATAATCCTTTACCTTGCAATATCTTGATTGTGGATGAAGTTTCTATGATCTCTTTGAGTTTATTCTCAAAGTTAATTAAGGCAGTATCCAAAGACACAAAGCTTATCTTATTAGGTGATAAAGATCAGTTAGTTTCAGTTGAACCTGGCAAAGTTTTCTCAGATCTATGTTCTGTTTTAAATTATGAGAACTCTATTTCAAGTGAAAAATTAGAAAAGTTAAGTTCAATTTTAGGCTACTCAAAAGAAGCTTTACTGCAATTAGACGGAACAGGACATAACATTTCTGAAAATGTTTCAATGTTGGTAGAGTCCCATCGTTTCAAATCTACCTCCCTTTTAGGAAAGCTTGCTAAAGCCGTAAATGAAGTAAGCGAGGATAATGAAAAAGAAATTGATAACTGGTTTGAAAAAGAAGGTTTGATTACAGAAATTACTGATGGAAACAGACTGTTTTCAAAAGATGACAAAACAGAAGTTTCAGCTGTATTTATCAAGGATAAGTCCCGCTCAGGACTTAAAGAACTCTCATCTTTAATCACCAAAAAGAGTTTAGAGTTTTTCTGCAATGATGGAGAGTATCTATCAAAACTCAAGTCACAAGAATTTGTCGTAAAAAATGACAAAGAAGCTAAAGAAATATTTGAGCTTTTAAATCACTACCGTATCTTATGTGCTAATCGAAATGGACCTTTAGGAACTGTAGAAATCAATAAAAAAGTGAACAATGATGTTCAAGCATTTTTAAGAGGTTCAAAGAGCCTTAACTTAAAATATGATCCTGAAGATTTCTATCCAGGAAAGGTAATTCTTATAACTAAGAATGACTCATTCTTGAATGTAGATAATGGTGATGTTGGTTTTGTGGCTTTTGATTCTGACGAAGGCAAAGCAGAAAACCGCTTAAAAGTATTCTTTCCTCCAAAAGATAAATCAGCAAGAGACGATGAAAACTTCAAAGAAGTGCGACGCATCAGTCCTGAAAGATTAAGTGACTATGAGTCAGGTTTTGCTATGACTATTCACAAATCACAGGGAAGTGAGTACTCATACGTATGTATGGTTTTATGTGCAACCTATAATCCTGTATTAACTAAAGAACTGATCTACACAGGTCTTACCAGAGCAAAATCAAAAGACGTTGCTGATAAAAATACGAATGAAACAGTAACTGTAGGCGGTAAAGTTTCTATCATTACAGACAGGGATCTTTTCAAAGAATGTGTGGTAAAACGTGTTTACAGGGAAAGTGGCCTGTCGGTAATGCTAAAGAAATAGATGACTTTTTCTGCTGGCAGTTGGATTAAAAACAAACTTAAACCTAACGTTGCTGTGGTATCAGGAAGATAGCGTTTTGATCATGTATAATTGAAATATATGATGAATGGAGTATAGATCAGGATAAGACAAATGAGCGATAGGAAGTTTCTGCCATTACCATACGGCTATAACGGTTATGAGGAAATAAGGAACGATAACTGTTACTTTGTAGATAAGACCTCATACCTGAAAAATGTTCTTGAAGGCAGTGGCAAGGTACTTCTGTTTACAAGACCAAGACGCTTTGGTAAAACAGTCTTTATGAGTACGCTCAACTCATTTTTAAAGATAAACAAAGATAATCCTTCTGACACTTCAGAACAGCTAAGACTTTTTGAAGGAACACAAATATTAAAAGACACAGAGTTCTGTGAAAAGTACATGGGTAAATATCCTGTTATCTTTATCACTTTAAAGAGTGTGGATGGAGATAACTTTGAAGATGCCTATAAAAGATTTGCAGCTGTTGTATCTAAAGTTGCATCTGAATATAAATACCTTTTGGAAAGCTCTAAATTAGATGCTGAAGATAAGGATAAATTAAAAAAACTGTCAGATATAAGCTTTTTAAGACTGTTTGAGAATTCAGACTATCTGACAGGTGCATTAAATACCCTGTCAGCTCTTTTATATAAGGAATACGGTAAACTCCCAGTCCTGCTCATAGATGAATATGATGTACCTTTAGCCAAGGCCTCATATCACGATTTACTAAAATACAGGGACTATACCGGAAAAATAGATGCTAACGATACCTACCATTCAAGAATGGTAACTCTAATGTCAGGCTTTCTTGATATCCTCAAAAATGAGAACACTCTTACCAAGACAGTTATGACAGGATGTTTAAAGGTAGCTAAAAACAGTATCTTTACAGGTGTTAACAATCTTTATGTTAATACTGTAGTTTCACAGGATATAGATTATTCAGGTCTCATCGGTTTTACCAAGGATGAAACAAACAGGTTTCTTGATGACTATGACCTGTCAGAATACTCTTCCCTTGTAAAAGACAACTACGACGGTTACAGATTTTTTGACAAGGAGATGTTCTGTCCATGGGATGTGGTTAACTTTATAAATGAAAGCCATAAGAAAAAACTTAATGGACTTACTGACTCTATAAATGCCGGCAACTACTGGATTGGCACAACCTCAAGTTCTTCTATCTATGAATATTTAGGCTACCTTACAGATAAAGACACTCAGAAGATGCAGGACCTAATTGACGGTAAGTCAGTAAGTTTCAGTCTGAATGACTCCATGAACTATGACAATCTGTCTGAACATAATCCTGATGACTTCTGGTCACTTCTTCTGCATACAGGTTATTTAACAGTTGACTGGGATAAGACAACAGAAGAACTCAAAAAAGCTAACACTTCAAGCAAAAACATTTTTGCAAGAATACCAAATCTGGAAATAAGAGAATGTTTTACACAGAACATTCAGCAGAAGTTCAAGGAACAACTGTCAAAGGACAATACTGCATCCACTCTTGTAAACAGCTTTTTAGACGGTAAGGCACAAGAGGCATCAGATATTCTCTTTGACCTGCTGCAGCACTATGTATCTGTAAGAGACACTGCAACTAAAGCTCCTCATGAGAACTATTACCACGGATTTTTAAACGGACTGTTTTCAAACTGTAAAGATATCATCACTGATTATCATTCAAATTATGAATCTGGTGACGGTTATGCTGATATTACCTTTAAGTCAAGGCGCAATTCCATAGCTGTTGTTATTGAGATAAAGGCAGTTACCAGGGAAGAAGATCTCGATGAATATGCTCAAAGAGCCTTAGAGCAGATTGAAGAGAAAAACTACTGTGCTCCCTTTTTAAAGATATCAAGGGTAAAAAACATCTTAGCCTTTGGTATTGCATTTGGTGGAAAGGACTGTGCTGTGGCGTTCAGAAATGTAAAATAAAAACAGATCCTCAGCTGAAAATTTCAGAATTATTTTTGCATAAAAGTAAAAATGTCCTAAGGATTAATCAGCGACAAAAAATTTGATTTTTAGAAAAAGTAAACTAAACTTAAAAATGCACTCACGAATAAGCTAAAAGCCAGATGGCATAAACAAGCGGTTTTAGTGAAGTGTAAGTATTAATAGACCAAAAAAGTTGAAAAATTAATAAAAAATAATTTGACAACAATCAAAAAAAGTCTAT
>ERZ1035006.81-NODE-81-length-73390-cov-11.487284_pt1 | contig 73390 bp, 58 predicted proteins | sample MGYA00520694_ERZ1035006 | MGnify/ENA primary metagenome ERZ1035006 (study PRJEB33766, sample SAMN09781746) | gut metagenome | biome: gut microbiome | host: Homo sapiens | place: Madagascar | study: EMG produced TPA metagenomics assembly of the PRJNA485056 data set...
CTCTATGGAATTTAATTCTGCAAAGTAGAATTTACCTTTTCAAAGTGGAAGTTACTTTTTCAATTCACCAAATTTTAAATTTTTAATGATTGGTGTCATTCTGGATGCGCACATCTTGCAGAAAGCATTTTGTCGGCACGCTCTGGTGCTTTGTTAGTCCATTTTGGTCTTTTTTGAATTTTCTGCAGAATACGCTCATTATAATAGAAAACATACGATTTGCAACATACTGTACTTATTACTTACACCAGAGAAATAAAATATGACTTACAAAAGAATCCGGGAATTGCGTGAGGATCATGACCTGACACAGGTCTATATGGCACATTATCTGAATGTAAACCAGCGTACCTACTCCAGATATGAAACTGGGGAGCGCAGCGTTCCTCTTGAACTGCTGTGCCGTATTGCTGACTACTATAAGGTCAGCGTAGATTATCTTCTGGAGCGTACTGATATCAAGCGCCCCTATCCCACCTCCCACCAGGCTCGAAAATAATCACGCTTTCATAATCACCATAACTAGTGCAGTGAATATTAAGTAACCGCTATATTGACTTGTCTGATTTTTCATATACTGCGTCAATATAGCAGATACTTAATTTTCGCTGTATTAGAGCGTGTCTGAAAAAACATTTTCCAACCATACTCCAGACAGCACAGCGATGAATTCTCTTCAAAGACCTTTCCCCGCTGTGCCTGATCATGCTTACTTAATTTCTATTTTTTTCAAAAAACAGGGCAGCCACTCCCCACAGGACACTTCCTGCAAGAATAAAAAAATCTGAAAGGTTAAAAACCATCTTCTTCATCTCCTTATTCTTCACATTAAAACTGATATAGTCTGTCACGTATCCCTTATTTCTGCGATCCATATAATTGGATAAACCACCGCCTAAGATCATGGCAAGCCCCAGTCTGCCGATCTTACTGCCTCCGTGTATGAGCTGTTTCCAGTATTCACCAAAAACACAGCCAAGTCCTGCCGCAGACAGTTCCTGACAATTCTGGGCACCAATCTTAACTTTTCCAAATACGGTATCCTTATTGTGGCAGTTTCTCAGTATTACACGGCCCCCGAGAACCTCTTCTTTACTTCCCTGAAGTCTGGTACTGTCTACCTTTTCTTTTATTTTATAATCCAGCAGGAAAATCCCGCCAGCAACAGGCAGTGTAACCATCCTTTAAGCCTCCTGATCCTGTGATTCCACTTCTGAAACCTGCTCTCCATCTGAAACTTTACCGGCATTTTCCCCGTTTTTTTCAAGAGCTACCCCTTTTGATTCTGATTCGACTGAAACAGCATCCTCCGTTTGAACTGCCTTTGCTTCTTTGGAAGCCTTTTTCTCCTGCTCTGCCATCTCCGGTTCCCTGCCTGCTTCTTCCGAAGAATGCTCTTCCTCTGGCTTCTCTTTCTTCTCAGTCGGACACACTGCACCACACCAGGAACAAAATGCCGCTTTCTTATCTACATACTTTCCACATTCCGGGCAGATCTTCTTTCCCTTCATGTCTGCCGCTGTTTCCTTATATCCTTTGATGATCTGTTCATGCTGGCAGATTTCCTCACAGAAGCCCTTTAGGGCTTTCTCTGTCATCTCCCCATCTTTATATTTCTCATAAATAAGATTTCCAATGTCGCATTTCAGCTTGCGTATCATATGCTCCTCGCTGGAAATCCGGCCTCTTATTTTCTGTGTTTCATAGAACTCATTTGCCTTTTTCCCAAGGTCCTTAGTTGCCTTTGTGATCGTATCTCCTAATTCGTCAAAAAAATCTCGCTCCATCATTCTCGTCTCCTTTACAGCGCAGCAGTTTCCAGCAACGGAATTTCCTGGCCCCTGAGCAGGATTCTCGGACCGCCAGTTCCCTCAATATATTCTCTGGTTATGATTACCTGGCCAATGCTGTCATCCTTTGGAATTTCATACATGATATCCAGCATATACTCTTCCAGAATGGCACGAAGGCCTCTTGCCCCAGTGTGCTTCTCCAGTGCCTTTGCCGCAATGGCATGAAGTGCTTCCTCCTCGTAGTCCAGCTTCACTTCATCAAGAGCCAGAAGCTTCTGATACTGCTTCAAAATCGCATTTTTCGGCTCTTTTAAAATCTGAACAAGCATCTCCTCATTCAATCCATCTAAAGTATAAATAATAGGCAGACGACCGATAAATTCCGGAATCATACCAAAGGCACGGATATCGTCTACTGTCACTTTTTCCAGGATATGAGGGTCCTTGTCATATTTATCTTTCAGATCTGCGTAAAAACCAATGGAAGCCTGTTTGTTCAGTCTCTCCTTAATGATATTCTCCAGTTCCGGGAAAGCGCCTCCACAGATGAATAAAATATTCCTGGTGTTTACCGTAACCATAGGAACCATTGCGTTCTTGCTGTTGGCTCCAACCGGTACCTCTACCTCACTTCCCTCAAGAAGCTTCAAAAGACCCTGCTGTACAGCTTCTCCGCTTACATCTCTCTGGTTGGTATTTTTCTTCTTGGCAAGCTTGTCGATCTCATCGATAAAAATGATTCCATGCTCTGCCTTCTCCACATCATTGTCCGCTGCTGCCAGAAGCTTGGACACAACACTCTCAATATCATCTCCAATATATCCGGCCTCTGTAAGGGAAGTTGCATCTGCAATGGCCAGCGGTACGTCCAGAAGCCTGGCAAGCGTCTTTACAAGATAAGTCTTTCCACATCCGGTAGGTCCAATCATCAGCATATTGGATTTCTCGATTTCAATTTCATCCATAGTGTCAGTTGCCACACGTTTGTAATGATTATAAACAGCAACTGACATTACCTTCTTGGCTCTCTCCTGACCGATCACATACTCATCCAGGCTCGCCTTGATCTTATGCGGTGCAGGGATTTTCTTCAGATCGATAGCTGGCCTGGCCTCTTCTTTTTTCTTCTTCACCTTCTTTGGTCTGGGGATAGCATCCTGCAGGCTGCCAAGATTGATCATACTCACACCAGGCATATTCAGAAGATCATTCAGGTTCAGGCCATTATTCATCTGCTGTGTCATGGTGTCGAAGCTCTTCTGCATACAGTCATTGCAAATATGTATATTATTTGGCAATTCAATCATCTTTCCTGCAACACTCTCAGGACGGTGGCACAGGAAACAGAATTCCTCATAATCGCTGTCATCCTCATGGTCCGTTTTCGTTGTTTCTGTTATATCTCCATCGATGATATCTTCATCATCAAAATGTTCTGTCATAGTATTTCCCTTTCTTATATGATTAAGGCACCCATTTCCCGTAAAAGGCAGGGCGTATGCCCTTATTAACGCTCATTATAACATAGTTTAGTCTGATTTAGAAATGAACTTTTTATAAAATATATTTATAGCTGTCCAGGCAAAAAAGGAGCGGCACACCAGATGTCCCACTTTCTCTGACACTGGCAGCACGCCCCTTATTTACCATTTATTCTCAGTTATTATTAGGTCTGGAACCAAGGGTAACGGTTATGGTGGATTCCACATACTCGCCATCACTTATCCTTGCAACACCGATTTCAATCTCTTCTCCTGCTGTATAATACTGCAGCCTATCATTGATGTCAGCTTTACTGCTGATCTTCTGTCCATCCAATTTGGTAATAATATCACTCTTCTGGATTCCAGCAAGATCTGCTGCACCTCCAGATACCACATCCATCACAAATGCACCTGCCGGCATATTATACATCTGGATTGCTTCCCTCGAAAGATCTGCGAATTTCACACCGAGATATCCAGCCTGAGACTCATCAGCAACCTTATCTCTTGTCTTGCGGTTCATAAGCTCTTCCAGGATCGGCTTTGCTTTGGAAATCGGAATGGCATATCCGGTACCCTCCACACTGCTGGATGCAATCTTCGCACAGTTGATTCCAATAAGCTCGCCCTGCATATTTAAAAGCGCCCCACCGCTGTTTCCCGGGTTGATGGCAGCATCGGTCTGGATCAGATCCTCATAGGTATTGGAATCGGACTGAACGGTTCTGTCGAGAGCGCTGACCCACCCGGAAGTGACTGTCTGTCCATATCCAAGTGCATTTCCAATGGCTACCACCTGTTCTCCTACAACCAGTTCATCAGAAGCTCCAAGCTGCGCAATCTTGATCTGATCCATGGTATCCTCTGGAATGTCACTCTTTTGCACTGCAATAACTGCCAGATCTGTATCCTCGTCTGTCCCCTTGATCTTGGCTGATACAGCTCCCTCAATATCCAGAGTTCCGTTTCCACTGGCATAATTCTGTGTTTCCAGCTCGGCATTTACCACATCACATCCAATAAAACATACACTTAAAGTGGTGGCTCCCTCTACAACATGATTATTGGTTGCGATCAGCAGCTCGTCATCATTCTCGCCTACAATAATTCCGGATCCACTTCCTGTACTTGGGTATTCCATCCCATATCCGAAAATGCTGCGGATTTCCTGCATACTTACCGATGTGATGGCAACTACAGATGGCATTGCCGCCTGTGCCACACCTGCAACAGGTCCCTTTTCGTTTGCCACAGCATCTGCACTTGCACCTTCTGAGTCTGTACCAGCTGTGGTGGAACTGTCTGTGGTTCCAGAGGACAGAACCTCTGCGGTTCCAACTGAGCTCAGGGTGTCCTCCACAAAATACCGATCTGAAACTGCATTGACTGCCTGAAACACAACTCCGGCCACCAGTCCAAAAATAACAGCCAGGGTAATGGTATTTCCTGCCTTCTTTCCAAATCCGGCCGACTCCTTTGTTTTTCCTGAAGTGCGGCGATGTTTCCGTTTGGAAACTGGCTGCTCTTCCTTTGGCTGTTCCGCATCCACCTGATAATGTGCATATCTGGGTGCCCTTGAAGAACCTTCCCCCTCATTTCCATAATTAGAATTGTTTCCGTAGCTGGAAGAATTTTGGCGAGAAGAATTGTAATTCCTCTGTGCGTAATAATTTCCATTGTCCGTATCTGCAGTACCACCACTTCTTGGATATGTGTAATGATACGTTACATTTTCATTTAAACCGTCATCTGCTTGTTCTTCCATGGGGACTGTCTGGTCTGATACAGCATCCTGTACAACCTCTTGTTCCGGATGCTGTGGAGCATTTTCCGGCTTCTGCGGCTCTTGCCCCCAATTCCATTCATCACTCATGTATTGCTCCCTTCTATGTTAAATAGTAACATTTTCTTTTATTTTATGGTACAAGTTTAGCAATGAATTGTGTTGAAATTGTGATAGATTCTTTAAGAAAAGGTGACAGAGCATGAATTCTGAAGCCCTTCTCAAGCTGCAAAAAAGGAATCTGCAATAAGCCGCCTGCGGTGCCCACTTTTAGAGCATATTTGAAAATAAAGTTCTGCACCTTATCTTCTTTTCCAATATTCCGGATTCATCGTACATACAGCGATAAATCGCTTCGGCAGCTTTTCATATCTTTTTCCCAGAAAATAACCAACATACTTAAATCCGCTCTGTCCGATTAATTTAGGTATCAGCCAGATATGTCCTGTTTTCAATAAATAGCCAAAGCTTCTTTTTACCAGACGAAGTCCCTCGCCCTCTGACGGAGTTGCCGCAAATATTTCCGGGTGCTCTGCCTGGGAAACTCCAAGGTCAAAATTCCGGTGAAACTGCTGGATGCAGGAGTAATTGTGGGAATGAAGCACACAGGCATCTGCTGCATAGGCAATTCCGTATCCTCTTTTTGCCATGGCGCCTGCATAAATCATGTCTTCATTAAAAATAGCGGATTCTACAAAACCTCCTACTTTTTCATAGACAGATTTCCGATAGGCAGCGCATACATTGGAACAGAAATAGGTTTTAATACCATAGACTGCCGTATCCTTTTCCCATTTCACAGAAGATTTCTCCGGATAGTTAAAGGAGCGGGTGTATCGCTCCAAGTAGCCACAATCAGCCTTTGGAAGCTGTCTTGCGTAAGCTGCCCCGACCTTAGGATTCTCCTGAATAGGGCGGATCAGTTTTCCAATGAGCTCATCATCTGCCGGAATTGCATCCTGGGTCATAAATACCATAATGTCTGCATCTGACAAGCTGGCTCCCCATCTTCTGGTACCTCCATGGTCAAAATCCTGTTTTTTCAAATGAACTGCCTTTACCTTGGGAAATTTCTTTTCCCACTGGAAATTCCAATATTTCTCCTCTGTGTTCATAACCAGGATGGTTTTAACCGGATATTTCTGATTTTCAAGAGACTGAAGCAATTTTTCAAATTCCTGTCCCGGATGGTATGCGGGAATTATCACATCAACTGATTCCATCTGTGTTCTCCTTTGTTCCTTCACGTAAAAGGGGGACCGATCCTCTTCAGATAGTCCCCGGAATGATTTTTCAAACACGCTCTAGTACGAGCTTCCATCATCAAAGCTGCTGCCATCGCTGTAGCTGTCATCATAGCCACTATAATCATTTCCACTATCATAGCTTCCGTCATCATAGCCGCTATAATCGTTTCCACTATAGTCATTTCCACTGTCGTAACTTCCGCTGTCATAGTTTCCGCTGTCATAGTTTCCGCTGTCATAGTTTCCGTCATCATAGCTGTAATTATAATTACCGCTTCCATCTCCCTGCCATACTACATCAGAGGAGCTTCCGTCTGTGTTATCCGTCACAGGAGCCTGATCTACAAGAGTGTCTGCTCCACCTACAATTTCAATGATCTTCGCACTGGCATCCACAATGTTCTGGGAAGGTTCATAGCCTTCTGAACTTCCGTACAGGAATTTGTGAAGCTCTTTTACATTATCTACAAGAGTATCTGCAACTACCACACTGGCCTGCTTTACATCTGCAAATTTGTATTTCTGGGGAAAGCCAGTGGTATCTGCAATTTTATAACCAATTATATTCGGAATCAGATTCAAAAGCTCTGTTTTGGTAACAGAAGTGGAAATCATGGGAAATACGTCATCCATTATACTGAAAATACTGGTCAGGCCTGCTGTTTTCGCCTTATCCACCATAAGCCCGATAACACGGCGCTGACGCTCTGTACGTCCCATATCCATGCTGGAAGTATATCGGATACGACAATAGGAAACAACCTGTACACCATTTAAATGATATTCTCCCAGGGTTTTCTCCTCATCCTCCGGCTTGGGATCCGGCAAAGTGATCGGAGTGTAGCTCTTTCCAGTTTCCTCTGATGTCTCTATACAGTAATCATTCATAAATACCATTTCCGCATAAGAAAGGGGAATATCCAGGCCTCCCAACGCATCTACAGCTGCTACCATGGCATCAAAATTCACTGTCACATAATCGGTAATCTTCAGGTCCAGCATGGTATTCAGCATGGAAATTGCCTGCTCAGGACCACCATAGGCATAGGCAGCATTCGCTTTCGTGTAGATATCATTTCCAATGTCAAGCAAAGTATCCCTGTATACAGAGGCAAGCTTCACTTCCTTGGTATCGTTGTTAATACTGGCAATAATGATCGTATCACTGTTCTGTGCATCCAGCGTTGCATTTTTGGAACGCTGATCGATCGCAAACAGTGCATAGGTCGTATAGCCGGACATCTGCGGTGCAGTTACATTGGTAACGATCTTGCTTTCATCCAGCTGAGGTGTCTCGATCTTATTCAGTCTGGAGTCAATCTGGCCATATACATACAGGCCCCCAATAAAGATCAAAAGACAAAAGATCTCCAGAATGAACAGTGCAGTCCTCTTTTTTCTGCCTGGTTTTGCCATTTTTCTTTCCTTTCTCAATACGCATTCTTGTTAATAAATCCCTTAAATATTGTAAGAAACATGATCTTGATATCCAGCCCAACGGTCCAATTTTCAATATAATACAGATCATACTCAATTCTCTTACGAATAGAGGTATCTCCCCGATAGCCATTCACCTGAGCCCATCCGGTGAGTCCCGGCCTTACCTGGTGCTTCACCATGTAGCGTGGAATCTCCTCCCGAAACTTCTCCACAAAAAACGGTCTTTCCGGTCTTGGTCCAACAAGGCTCATATCCCCTTTTAAAATATTGAAAAGCTGGGGAAGCTCGTCAATGCTGGTCCGGCGCATAAACCTGCCGATCCCGGTCACACGGGGGTCGTTCTTCACGGTCCATGCTTTCTTTTCCTCAGCCTCAGGCTGAATCTCCATGGAGCGGAACTTGTACATCCAGAATGTCTTATTGTGAAGTCCCACTCGCTCCTGCTTGTAGATAAGTGGTCCTGGTGATGTAAGCTTGATCAGAAAACACATGACAAGCATCACAGGTGATGCCACTACAATTCCTACAATCGAACCAAAAACATCCATCACACGTTTCACCATGAAATTAAAGGTATTGCTAAGCGGAACATATCGGATGTTGATGACCGGAAGGCCAAGAATATCCTCCGTATATGGCTTCGTAGGAATAATCTTATTATAATCCGGAATAAATTTTGTATGCACACCTGATTTTTCACAGAGTGCTACAATTTCCTCCAGTCTGTAATACTCACTTAGTCCAAGTGTAATTGCAATTTCATCCAGTCTGTTCTCTGGCAGGATAACATTCAGGTTGGCAATCCTGCCGATTACCTTGATTCCCTTATACATAGTACCGGACGGAATATTGTCATCCAAAATTCCACGCACTACATATCCCCACTGGGGATTCTGCAAAATACGGTCAATATACTCCTCGGCTGCCCTGCTGTAACCCACCAGTACTACCTGTTTCTGGTTCATTCCCTTCTTTCGCATCTTGCGGAGACTGTAGAAAATGAACATTCTGGCGCCCCAGCTGGCCACGATACAGATTCCGTAGAACATATACAGCACAGAACGGGAAATGTCTCCCTCTTCAATGGTGTACAAAATAAACGTGGTGATCAGGATTCCAAGGGAATTTGCCTTAACAATATTGGACAACACAAGACGCCGTCCCTGCATACGCATTGGCTCGTATAACGAAAAGGCATGATACAGCAAAATATATGCCGGCAGGATAAAAATAAGTGCAGACATATACTGCTGGAAGCTCCTTGCTCTGACCGCATTGGCTGCAAACGGACCGATAAATCGAAGTGCCCAGGCAAACATATACGAGAGCGTGATTACACAGGCATCTATTACAGCATGGAGACGACTGAAATTCTTCTGATTATCCTTGATCAACTTCTGTCACCTCTGTCTTTTTTTCCATTACAACTTTCTCTATCTTATAATAGATAAAACAGAATTGCAACAAATTCTTCAAGCCCCATTCCTAAAATTATTATAAAATGAAATATTCAGATATTTTCAGCAGTAAAAACGGTAAAAAATATTCCCCCATAACTCCAGCTGTATCTTTCCATAATGTCCCAGATTCCGGAAATGAAAAGACACCTTTCTGTCCCTTTTACAAAGCTGAAAGCCATTCTTAATTCCTGCAATATATTCTCTTCCCATTCCTTTCTGCAGGAAAAACAGAATTTTCAGGAAAAATCCCGGAATCAGGAACGGAAGGTTGAGAATAAGCTGTAAAGCTGGCATGTTCTTGTAAATCAGGTAAATATTATTTCTGGAAGAGTAACGTGTCTTAAATTGATTATATCTGGATCCACTTGTACCGCTTCCCACATGATAGACCAGAGCTTTTGGTGCATACCAGTTCTCATATCCATTGATCCTTGCCCGGTATCCGACATCAATATCTTCCAGATATGCAAAGTGCTCTTCATCAAAATATCCGATTTTCTCGAACACCTTTTTCTTATATATGGCAGCCCCTGCACAGGAGGCAAAGATGCGCTCCTCCTTTTCATAGGTATGAATGTCTTTTCCTTTTCCCCTTGCAAAGGCCCATCCAAGGGCACTGTAATAATTTCCGGCATCGTCCAGCTTATCCCGCTGATGAAACCGGATCATTCTTGCACTACAGGAAAATGCCTTCTTGTGTCTGCGGATGCAGGCCAGCATTTCCTCCACAAAATCAGGCTCCACCTCTGTATCGTTATTCAAAAGAAGCACGTAAGGTGCCCTGGCTGCATAAATTCCCTCATTAACGGCACGGGAAAAGCCAAAGTTCTCAGACAACTGGACAATATGCACCCAGGGATAGTTTCCCATCACATACGCCACACTTCCATCTGCGGAGCCATTGTCTACTAATATTGTTTCAAAATTATGAAAGTTCTGCCGTTCAAGACTGGACAAAACTCCTTCAAGATATGCCATACCGTTATAATTCGGAATAACAACTGATACTTCCTGCATAATGTCTCCTTAGTCCTTGTTTCTTTCGTCTGATTTCGCAAGCATACCCTGAAGAGGTCTTAAAGAATAATTCCACTTGCTTAAGGAAAGATTCTTGTTATAATTGGGATCTCCATTCTTTAAAATATCAATCCAGTTGCTGCGCATATATTCAATCTCGTTCTGGAAACGTCTCATTTTCTTCTCGTCGTTTTCCGCTCCACGGGTTTTGGATTCCATATGGTACAGCTTCACATATGGATCATATACCACCAGATAACCGGCCTTTCCTGTTTTCAGGCAAAGATCCACATCATTAAACGCAACTGCCAGTTTTTCTGTAAAGCCTCCTGCCTTTTCAAAAGCACTGCGCTTCATCATCATGCAAGCCGCTGTCACAGCAGTCATGTCCTGTAAAATGGAAGCTTTGTGAAGATATCCGGTACGGTCAGCCGGCATATCTACAAACATATGCCCTGCGATTCCTCCCATTCCCACCACACAGCCTGCATGCTGAATGGTATTGTCCGGATAGATCAGCTTCACGCCAACTGCCCCGACTTCTGTTCTCTGGCAGACTCCCAGCATCTCATTAAGCCAGTCCTCTGTAATAACCGTTACATCATTATTCAGGAACAGCAGGTACTCTCCTCTGGCATTTTTCACGCCAAAATTATTAATCGCAGAATAGTTAAACTCCCGTTTCCAGCAGATCAGGTGGATTCTTGGGTCCTCGGAAAGCTTTTTGTAATACTCAAATATCTCGTCTGTGGTACTGTTATTTTCCACAACAATGATCTCATAATTCTCATAAAGAGTATTTTTGCGAATGGACTCCAGGCACTTCTCCAGTGTTTCCTTCTCATCCTTATTGGGGATGATGATGGATATCAGAGGATGACCCTGAACCGGATATTTCACCCTGTAAAAGCCCAGATCTGCTGTATGGCTTACCGTTCCCCTCACTCCGGTACGCTCCAAATGGGCCTCGATCGCCCGCTTTCCTGCTTCAAAGGCATACATCTTACTGGCAGGATTGTCTGCTGTGGAAGCCTTGTGGGTACGCCAGTGATAAACAATCTCCGGTACGTGTGCTACTTCCTTTGCCTGCTCTACGCAGCGGAAAATAAAATCATAATCCTGAGCCCCGTCAAATTCCCTGCGGAAGCCTCCCACTTTTTCCACCAGGCTGCGTTTTGCCGCAAAGAAATGGCAGATATAATTATTAGAACGAAGGAGGTCAAGATTGAAGTCCGGCTTCAGATGAGGCTGAAAATGCTCCTTCAGATCTGCAGTCACTTTGTCCTCATCTGTATAAACGACTTCTGCATTTTCATGGCTGTTTAACTTGCTTACAACTTCATAAAGGGCATTGGGTGCAAGAAGGTCATCGTGATCCAAAAGCCCCACAAATTCTCCTTTTGCCATTGAAAAAGCTGCATTTGTATTCTCTGCGATTCCCAGATTCTCTTTCAGATCCACCCAGCGGACTCTCTTGTCCTTCTGGCTGTATTCCTCCAGAACCTTTTGCATGGAGGTATCCTCCGGGCTTCCATTTGCAATGCAAAGCTCCCAGTTCCCGTAAGTCTGTCCGATCAAAGACTCTATCATCTGACGCAGAAAAAGCTCTGGTGTCCGATAGGCAGGAACTACTACGCTGACCATAGGAGCGTAGGAAAATTTCTTCTTTCTTTGTTTATCAAGGACCGTCTGGTCTGGGGCATATGCCTGGTACCAGGGACCATAGGGAATTTCTTCTGGTTCAAACCGCTCATGGAGCCGTATCCAAAATTCCTTCGGACCATAATGCTTCAGATACAAAAGTCCCTTCTGGATCATATAGGGAGATAATTTTTTGAAGAAACGTGACCACTGGATCCGTCCCTCTGATGCATTTTTTTCGCTCATATTTAAATCCTTTGCTGTTATAATGCCCTTATTTTAACATTGAAGAAACATTTTTGCAAGGAAGCTGTAAAAGAAAGGTTGAATTACCATGTTTTTTAGGATATGATGGTATGTAAATGTAAAATATTTTTCTATTTTACAGGAATACTATTACAGATGATATAATAATCTTAGTTTTTCACAACAGGAGTTTAATATACTATGAAAAAGATGAAATTCACCTCAACACTTCTGGCTCTGGGATTGTGCACTTCTCTTCTATCCCAGACTCCCATTTTTGCAGAAGAGGCTGCTGCCGCAGAGACAGCTGCTGCCGATACCTCAGGCAGTGTTTCCACCAATTCCATTTCCGGATGGCCACAGGCATCTGATATTTCCTCGGAAGCCGCAGTGATAATGGAAAATGATACCAACACCATCCTTTATTCCAAAAATGCAGATGAGGTCCTTTTTCCAGGAAGTACAGTGAAGATCATGACCTGCCTTTTGGCTCTGGAAAACACACAGCTTACCGATGAGATTACCATGACCGCAACAGGTGTTTCCGGTGTCACAGATGGCGGTGCCAGTATTTCCTCTCAGGTGGACGAGGTTTTTACTGTTGAGCAGTGTTTATATGCTGTAATGCTTGCTTCTGCCAATGATATTGCCCTGCAGATTGCTGAACACGTAGGCGGCTCTGTAGAAGGATTTGTACAGATGATGAATGACCGTGCCACAGCACTCGGCTGCACCAATACGGTTTTCACCAATCCTACCGGACTTCCTGATGACAATCAGCATACCACAGCCCATGATATGGCATTGATCATGCAGGCTGCCATCCAGAACGAGGCTTTTCGCACGATAGCAACTGCTGCCAGCTACACCATTCCAGCTACCAATAAGGCCTCTGCCCGTAACCTTACCAGCAAGTTTACCATGACTGATGCTGGAAGCACAGATTTCTACGAGGGCTGTATTGGTGGAAAGGAGGGCTATACCGAAGCCTCCGGAAGTACACTGGTTTGTGCGGCACAGCGAAATGGAATGACTCTTATCGGAGTTGTCCTGAAGGGTGCTTCCGGACAGACCATTCCAGACGCAGCTTCCATTTTGAACTACGGATTTGACCAATTCCAGCAGCTTTCCCTCGGGAATGACGATTTCAGCATTGTTTCCGGCGGCAATGTAGTGATTCCTGTTGGAAGCACGGCAGACAGTCTGACCTATGAGGATGCTCAGAATGGTGACACCATTAACCGTACCTACCTTTTCGGCGGTACCGCAGTAGGAACTGCTGTTCTGGAGATTGCCCAGGCAGAAGACACCTCCATTGTCCAGGAGGGAGAGAAAAACATGCAGGCTGCAAAGACTTTTTCTGAGAAACACACTTATATTCCTTACTTCATTATTGCAGGCATATTTCTTATTCTTCTCATTCTCCTGATCTGGAGAATGGTGAAAGTAATCAAATCTTAAAGGAAAGGCCAGTCTGATTTCCGTATTCTTCTGGAAACAGACTGGCTTCTATTTTTTCAGATAAATGTTCGCAATTCTTTTTGGGATTAATCTGCTCTAGATAATCTCATCTTTTTTCTCGGAGGCCATTCTAAATGCACAATCTCCTCTTACAATACTTAAATTCGGATTATAGTAGGGATCTCCTGCTTTCAGGAAATCGCCATGACGCTCTCTGAAATGATCCACCTCTCTTTGAAGGCGTGCCTTCTTCTCCGGTGTATTCTCAAGGCCTCGTGACTTGGATTCATAATGATACAGACAAGCTTCCGGAGTAAACACAACCAGCTTGCCAATAGCTCTTACACGAAGACAGAAATCAATGTCATTCAGTCCCACAGCAAAGCTCTCATCCAATCCGCCCACTTCTTCATACACACTGCGTTTCACCATCAGACAGGCACCGGTCACGGCACTCTCATCCTGCGTGGTGCAAAGCCTCCACAAATATCCGGTGGCATATCTGTCATATCCGGTGAGAATATGTCCTGCAAATCCTGCAATTCCTACTACAACACCTGCATGCTGAACAGTATTATCCGGATAGAGAAGCTTGGCGCCTACAATACCAACATCTTCTCTCTGGCAGTAGCCCATCATACTTTCCAGCCATTCCGGAGTGATCACCTCTGTATCATTATTCAACAGAAGGAAATAATCCCCATCCGCATATTTCGCACCAAAATTGTTGATCGCAGAATAGTTAAATGGTCCATCCCATGTTACGACCTTCACCTGAGAATAACGCTTCTTTAACTCTTCATAATACCGGAAGGTTTCCTCCTTCTCACTGTTATTCTCAACCACAATGACCTGAACATTTTTCCAGGTACTTTTTTCCATAATGGAGGTCACACATTTATCCAGATCCTCCGTATGATCCTTATTGGGAATCAGAATGGAAACCTTTGGGTTCCCCTGAATCGCAAAACGAGTCCTGAAAACCACCGGACTGCCGGTATATTCCACTTCTGCGTCTAAGCCAAGGCGCTCATAATGATCTGCAAGAGCTTTCTCTCCTGCGATCACAGCATATGGCTTATCATCCGGATTTCCGGCTGTAGAGCCTTCATGGCTTCTCCAATGGTATAAAATCTTCGGAACATGGCGGATGTTTTCGCTTTTTGTATTCTCCGTACAGCGAAGCAGAAAGTCATAATCCTGAGAGCCATCGTATTCAGAACGCAAAAGACCTGTTTTGTCCATAAGTGTTCTTTTTACCACGACCAGATGACAGATATAGTTAACGCAGCACAGATAATCCGGGTTATAATCCGGCTTAAAATGAGGAAAAAGGCGTTGTCCTTTTATATCGATAATATCCTCATCAGAATAAATAAGTTCAGCCTCCGGATGTGCCTCAATCTCACGTGCCATCTGATAAAAAGCCTCTGGTGCCAGTGTGTCATCATGATCTGCAAAAGCTATATAATTTCCAGTAGCAATTCCTATAGCCGCATTTGTGTTATCTGAGATCTGCAGCTGCTTCTCATTATATATCACTTTAATTCTGGAATCCTTCTTCTGATACTCTTCCAGAAGCTCCCTGATAGGAGAATTTGCTCCGCTTCCGTCTGAAAGACAAAGCTCCCAGTTGCTGTAGGTCTGGGCGAGTACAGAATCTACCAGTGAATCCAGCAGAAATTTGTCTGTTTTATAAAGAGGTACCACAAGACTGAACTTGATATTTTCCCTGAAAACTGCATTTCTCTGCTTCTTCAGCTCCTGCCTGGTAACCGGATTCTCCTTCAGCCAGGTCTGATAAAGTCCGTCACCTTGTCTCATCTGACCGAGCTTGTGAATGGCCTTCGTTATTACGGTACGGATACCATTGGAGCGATAGGATACGGCTGCCTTTTGTGCATAAACGCTCACCTTTTCCTTAAGGCGCTCGCTTTTAGAAATTCCAACTTTATATACAGCTTTCTTTCCGTTTGCATCCTTGATCACCAGATATGCCTTTTTTCCTGACACATTCTCTGCCGTAAGTTTGAAGCCGCAGTCCTTTTCCACCTCACACTCCCGGAACATTTCGACAACGTCCATTCGGGTAGTTTTCTTTATCTTTACAGGAAGAGGTTGCTTATTCTCGTCATATAATTTTATGGTGAGTGAGGCAGTTCCAACAGCCCATCCAGTAATCGCAACCATGCCCTTCTCCTGCAGAACAGACTCATCATCAATAAAGAGCTGCGGTTTTCCCTGCTTTTTCATCAATTCCTTTGTTCTCGTCTCATACCAGGAAACACGTTGCTTCCCAGTCACCACATATACCTCGAGCTTTTTGTACTGCTCCAGGTTTTCCGGAAGGGATATCACCATTTCTACCCATTTTCCACCTGGATTTTTTGTTTCCACAGAACGCATAAACCCGTTCATTACCGTTATCCTGTTTACTTCTGCCGGAAGGCGTGTTCCATCTATATAACACTCTATTTCTGCTTCTTTTGAAATTCTTCCCGTGATCATATATTTGCGGGTATCGTTTAAAAAAAACCGCTCTTTTTCTACCAGCATTACATTTCGACTCATTTTATTTTCCTTTCTTAGCAGAACCTTCTGAAGTATTTTTGAGACGGTGAACTGCTTTTTTCGCACGGCTTCCCAGTTTTTCCACCAAACTGCGGTTTTTGTGCTCAAGAACACGGATATGTCTTAGCATATCCATATTTTCCTCATCAATTTCCAACTTCAGAGTAACCTTCTTTGCTCCTTCCGGCACTGGAATGTCCCCAATACATGGGTCAAATCTTTCCAGAAATGCCCAGCGTCCAAACATTGTTCCATCCGGGATCTGAACTCCCTTCATGGATGCTGGCTTTCCATCAAAAGAGATTTCTTCAAGAAGAACCGCGCAGGGATGATCTCCTGGATCAATGCGTAAAAATCTGCATTTCTTTGGCAGATTCAGCGTACATTTTGCCTTTTTATTCATAACCGGCCGTTTCACGGAATTTTGCTCTGCATATTCGCCTTTTTGCTCTGCAAAATAAACCTGCAGTGCACCTACGGCACTATGAGATACATACTCTATACCTGGCGTCATATCTGCGTACATTTCACGCATTGGAACGTGCTTTCCGGCAATATAAGACTGAAAGCCTTTTTCTATCTTTGCAAAGGCGTTTTTTCTTTCTTCTGAGATTCCGAACTGTTTATACAACGCCTTCTCATTCAAAGCTTCTCTTACTTTGTGAGTCTGGATGTAATAATGGATGATCCTGTAAAGAACAAACTCACAAGGTACCGGAAATTCAAAGGTCCATTCATAGTCAAGAAGGGTGTACGGACTGGTCAGCACCACGTTATCACAAATCATGTCAATATTGGTCACCTCTGTACAGGTCAGTCCTTCTGGCATTTTTGTACAGCCAAAGACCTTCTTAAAATCCTCTGTCATTTTAAATGGTTTTTTGCTGTGTATCTGCTTCACATTTTCCAGGTATCCGGTGAAAATATTCTTCGCCTCTTCCGTTTTTCCCTTTTCCAAAAGGTCATCCAGATATTCTGCCAGATTTTTCTCTTCCAGGTACTCCAACTGCACACAATTCTCTCTGGCTTCACATTTGTTGCTTACAAAGGGGATTTCCCCATACAACTCATTCAGCATCTCACTGAGCTGAGACATCCGAAGGATATGCTCCTTTCCCTCTGGATATAACCAGGTTTTCTCCAGCCATCTTTTTCCGTTTTCTTCCAGAATATCCGTGCGAATGGCAAAGGATCGGCTTCTCTCATTAGAATATTTACTGAAAATGATCTCTTTCATTCGCTTTCCTTCCTTTCCACCAGTACCAGGAATGAATTGGAAAATTCCTGAAAAAGTCCTGCATCGGTAAGGGAGTCGTAGACTTTTCCCTCATTAAACAGCTGTATTCTGGTCCTGTCAAAATTGCAGAAATTACCCCGCAGCTCTCCTTTTTTGGGTAAGCGCTTATCGGAATAAATTGTCATCGGAAACTTGTAGTCTGGGTATGGGTAGTAAAAAGTAGTTTTGAAGTTCCCAGCCTTATCAATGATATCTGACAGCTCTTTTCTGGAAAAAGTCCGCACACCTTTTGTATCCGGATAATTTTCCAGTCCCTCGAAATATTTTCCCACATGATCCTCTGTGCAGCCGGCCCAGTATTTCAGTCCCAGGCGATTCTCAATAGCAATGACCACCTTGCCTCCTGGTGCCAGATGACGGGAGATACGGCGGAGCATTTCCACGTATGGCTGCTCTGTACCGATATAGCCTTGTGAATATTCAAATACACCGATCAGGGTAATATAATCATATGTTTCTGTAAGGCTGCTCTCTACATCCTGGAAATTGCCAACCATGATTTTTACATTATCACAATCTTTATTCCGATATGCATTTATGGTGCTTCGCATTTTGGACAGGTCGTTACAGGTAACACTTTTCGCCTTTTTAGCAAGCATCCCTGTGATAGGGCCGCATCCAGAACCGATTTCCAGAACCTTCTGATCCCCGGTAATAGGGAGCCACTCCACAATGTTCTGACGAATATGGGAAAAATGGTAGAGAATTGGCCAGCTGTTTCTCTTTGCGATTATCTGGTTCAGTTCCTCTTCCCCATAGTTTTTGGCAATTTCCAGAAGCTCTTCTTCCACGGGACCATCGCTGTACAGATCTTCCCCTGGATAAAATTCATAATCTAATGTAACTTTTCCAATTTTTTCCTGCATATTTTATTCCTCTATCCAAACCTTGGAGTTCATGTCGTAGAATCCTACCGTATTTTTAGAAGAAACTACGGTGATGTTGCACGCATCATACAAACGATGGAATACAGTAAAATCTCCGTTTCGATAGCCGGTGCAGCCAAACGAGAGAAGATACTCTCCACCTTGAAGATCCATTTTCTGTTCAAAAACAACGATGCACTCATCACCTGTGTCTGTGTGCTCCACATTCACCCCTTCGTACATGGTATTGGTTCCTGTGATCTCAGTTCCCTGAATGTTTTTGAAGGTAAAAGCCATGATAGGCTGCTGAATGCTCTCATGAAAATGAACACGCATTTTAATCTGGAATTTAGATCCCTTTTCAATGGTATTTGTCTGACGCCCTTTGGAATCTATTACAACAAAGTCTGCAATCTCTGCCTGCTTTTCCCCATACTCCAATGTATTGGGATTCACCTGAAAGCCCTGTTTCCAGTCCTCCTTCCGTGGATTGCTTTCCTCTGCCTGCTTTACCGGATCCTGATGAACCAAAAGCTGCTTGTACATATCCACCATAGCCTTGGGAGTGCCCTCGTCCAGCATAACACCCTGATTCAGAAGAATAACACGGTCACAATACTTGGAGATACTTCCCAGATCGTGGCTTACAAAAAGAATCGTCTTTCCCTGCTTTTTGAATTCTTCGAACTTATGGTAGCATTTAGCCTGAAAAAATACGTCTCCTACGGAAAGAGCTTCATCTACTACCAGAATTTCCGGATCAATATTGATTGCCACAGCAAACGCAAGACGCACAAACATACCGCTGGAATAGGTCTTTACCGGCTGATGGATAAAATCTCCGATATCTGCAAAGCTTAAGATTTCGTCCAGCCTGGCATCAATTTCTTCCTCCGAAAAGCCTAACATGGTACCATTTAGATAAATGTTCTCCATTCCGGAATATTCCGGATTAAAACCTGCACCTAGTTCCAGAAGTGCAGAAATTCTTCCATTTACAGTTACTGTTCCAGCGGTAGGTGCCAGCACACCGGTAATGATCTTCAGAATCGTAGATTTGCCGGACCCATTTGTTCCGATAATCCCAACGCATTCTCCTTCTTTGATGTCAAAGTTAATATCCTTAAGTGCATAATGCTCTTTGTACAGCTTTTTCCTGCTGAGTCCAAGGGAATCTCTCAGCCGGTCCAGCGGCCGGTTGTAAAGCTTATACATTTTTGACAGATTTCTTATTTCAATGGCATTTTTACTTTCCACGTTATTTCCTTTCTATTTCTACCTGAGTTTTCAAAATTACTGCAAAATCATTTGCATTTGGGGATATGCTCCAGAGCGTGTTTGAAAAATCATTCCTGCAATCTGCACGCCCTAACCTTCTCTTACAAAACATCTGCAAAATGTACACGCAGGCGCTTGAAGATCCAGTTTCCAAAAAGGAAACAGCAAATCGCAAATACCCAGAAATATAAAGTCCAAACTGGCCTTTCAAAGAACCATCTCTTGATAATAAATGCATCGCGATAACCGGATACAATATAGAACATTGGATTCAGCTGAAGGATTTTGTACAGAATACTACCCGTACCGATCATGCTCTCTGACACCCACATAATAGGAGTCAGCCACACACCTACCTGCAGGCCGATACTGATAATTTGGTTCAGATCCCTGAAAAGCACGGCTACTGCACTGGTAGCATAACAAAGTCCCAAGACAAGGAAAAATACGCAGAAGCTGTAATAAAGGATCTGAAGATAGTACCAGTCTGGAAATCTTCCATTAAATATATAGAGAATAATGGCCAAAAGTACAAAAAAACCATGTACAAATAACGCCGAAAAAATTTTCACCACTGGAAGGACGCTGATATTAAATACCACCTTTTTTACCAGATAATTGTACTCCAGGAGAGAATTGGTTCCTCCTGAAAGTGCATCAGAGAAGAAAAACCACGGCACAATACCAGCTACCAGATAAAGCACAAAAGGGACTCCCAGTTCATCTGTGTTGGACCGGAACCCCACTGAAAATACAAACCAATATACCAGAATTGTTACTACCGGCTGAACGAATGCCCAGAAAGTTCCGAAATAGGAACCGGCATATCTGGTTTTGAAATCATTTTTTGCCAGTTTCATAACCAACCGGCGGTTTTTGTACAAATCCGCCGGCAGGGAAAATATAGACTTAAGCATTCAGAATCTCCTATCTGTTCAGTTCCTTAAAGCTTCCCCATTTCTGATCCTTATCAGAAAAAATCAGTTCCATTCCTTCTGGGATAGGCCACTGTACATTGATATCCGGATCGTTCCAGATCAGACCGCCTTCATCATTTGGATGATAGAAATCAGAGCATTTATATGTGAACTCGGCATTCTCAGAGAGAACAAGGAAGCCATGTGCAAATCCCTTAGGAATGAAGAACTGTTTCTTATTCTCTGCGGAAAGAACAACTCCATACCATTTTCCATAGGTCTTGGAACCTTCTCTTAAATCTACGGCAACATCAAATACCTCTCCGTTTACTACACGGACAAGCTTGTCCTGTGGATAATGAAGCTGGAAATGTAAGCCGCGGAGTACACCATAGCGAGAGCTTGACTGATTATCCTGTACAAACTCTACGTCGATTCCTGCCTCCTTGAAGTCATTGTAATTGTATGTTTCCATGAAATATCCCCTGGAATCACCAAATACTGTTGGCTCAATTACCTTTAATCCTTCAATGTCATCACAGTTTGATACTTTTATTTTTCCCATTTTTATTCTCCTTCTTTATATTGTCTGGTGCATACACCATTTTTATCAAATACAGAAACAATTCCGGCAGCACTGGTCAGTTTAATGCCTTGCGCACGCACTCCTGCATTTATTCCGGTTCCCTGGTAGAAATAATATTTCTTTCCCTTAATTGTGTGCCAGCCTCTGTAGGCTTTGCCGGATTTTCCGAAATAATACACGTTTGTACTGCCATTTTCTCTGATGCTGATAAACCTACTCTTTACTCTGACACCATTGCTGTTAAAGTAATAAATATTTCCATTGGCTGCAATATGCTTGTAATTTTTCTCCATCACAAAAGTGCCTGTGTTGAAGCAGTAATATTTTCCGTTGATCTTGCGAACGCCTTTGTAGGCTTTTCCATCACGCCCTATATAGTAGGTCTTGCTTTTCCTTGTGACGAACTTGCCTCCGGTAACACGGACACCTTCTTTATCCACATAGTAAGCGTCATCGCCATCCTTGACCAGTCTGCTCTTATACAAATGACCGTCTACCTTGCTGAAGCAGTAATACTTTCCGCCGATTTCTTTCCAGCCTTTTACTTTCGCACCATCTACGTAGTAATATTTCTTACCTTTGCTGGTATGCCAGCCATTTTTCTCGTTCTTGGGATCGGAATACAATGGCTTGACAGCAGGCACATAGCTTTCCAACGAGTGCCATCTGGGTATAATCCTTGTTGTATAATCTACAAAACCGAAGTTCAAATCCACATTATTTTCTGCCGGAACACCACTGATAAGTTTCTTGGTAGCAATCATACCTGGAACTTCGTCCCCTGCTGTACACTGCCAGATGGTATATTGGTACCTGCTGGTATCTGGTGCCAGGATGGTATCTCCATAGCTTGCGATCCATACCTCCAGCCCAGAGCCTTCCAAAACACTCCAGTCAACGTAATTGTTATACCAGTTCAGGTTCATATACAGAATGGGAGTATAGCCTGCCTTTCTGATCTCATCGCAGAAGGTAAGGGCAAGCTTGGAAATTTCCTTCGGTGCAAGCTTTCCCATTGTGGCTTCGTCTTCAAGGTCAAAGGCTACCGGGTAGGAAATCTTGTATCCCTGCATTTTACGAATAGCCAGCTGTGCTTCTGCCAGTGCCTGTGCATTGGTAGTTGCAGTACTGTATACATAAGTTCCGATGGGAATTCCTGCTGCCTCTGCTTCTGTCATGTTATAATCGTACATATAATCCAGATGCTTGGTGCTGTGGGAAATACGGATAAAGGTAAAATCAATATCTTTGCTGGCTTCCTGCCAGTTGATCTTTCCCTGCCATTCAGAAACATCCATACCTCTGGTAATGGCTCCCTCTATTATCTTTCCGCTTCCGTTATAGCAGACACCATCGATCTTCTTCCATGCCTTTTTGCTTACCGATCTTGCTGCTTCGGTAGCTCCTACGCTTGGCAGGATTTCGTCTGGTGAAAGGTTGTCTCTTCTGTCATAAGGCATTCCCTGGGCATTTACCCCAGAAGTCTGACCCAGAATCATCCCGGTTCCAAGTATAGCTGACAGTAATCCCACAGACAGCAGTCTTTTCCAATTTTTCATTTTCCCTCCTGATAACCGTTCTCCGGATGCCGCCCCTCTGATAGGATGCAGCTTTCCCCGCAACTATAGAATGTTAAGAATGTGTTACTTTGTTATTATACCGTCTCCCTTTTCAAATTTCAACGTTATTCTCTAAAATAAGAAAACCAGGGGATGAATTTATACTATTCCCCCCTGGTTCTCATAATTTTATGCGTTCGGATCTGTAGGATCGTAATAACCGCCATTCTTCATTCCCTTTAACGGAACAAGGGCACGGCGTCCAAGCGGTCCTTTGAATACTTCGTTAGATTTGTAAGTGCCATCGAAAATACGGATGCTGGAACCGTTACAGTGCTCATATACCCATTTTGCATCAGCAACGCAGGTACGGATGCAGCCATGAGAAGCCGGACTTCCCAGTCTGTAGTAAGCACTTACCGGAAGGTTGTAACTGTTTGCCGCACCGCAGGCAATAGAATGAACGAAGATTCCACCCTGTCCGGCACCGTCTACGTGAGTACCATACTGTCCCCAGGACGGTCCCATCAGCGGCTGCCATCTGCTGTAGCTTGTAAGCCTGTAGGTTCCTGTAGGTGTATCAGTTCCCGGATTTCCAACAGATACACGGATCGATTTTACAGGAATGGTTCGTGCAGAATCAGCGTAAACTGTCATAACGCCATTTACACGGTCTACCTCTACACTGTAATTGCTCTTGTAAATACTGGTCAGATCATTGATTCTGTAACCATTCTTGTCGAAGTAGTACAGTTTTCCATCAATCCACTTGGAAGTATTGGTTACATATCCCTTCTTATCTGGGTTGATGTAACGTACGAGGTTCTTGGCATCATCTACGATCACCCAGCCTGTTGAAAATCTTCCTGTTGAATCCACATAACCGTATTTTCCATTTCTCTGTACAAAGCTGTTGGTCACAAGCGTCATATTCTTGAAATAATACCATTCACCATTTACATACTGCCAGCCGTTCTTGCGAAGAACACCGTCAGAACCTGCATAGTAGGTCTTCTTTTTGTAAACAAACATCTGGTTCTTCACCATACGTCCGTCTCTGTTTGAAGATGTGGATGGACGGAAGAAATAGGTTTTACTGTTGATTTCGGTAAGGCCGCTTGCCAGTTTTCCATTTGCCTTAAAATAATACCCCTTCTTCTTCAGCAGCTTGTCTGCATAATGTTTGCCCTTGCTGTTAAACAGGAACCAGCCGTAGAACTTGCCATTTGACTTGGTAACCTTCTGCCAGCCTGTTTTCTTGATGATCCTTCCTGCTGAGGAGCCGAAATAGTACATTCTGTTTCCAGCCCCCGGACAGCGATGCCAGCCGTTCTTCCAGGTTGCCTTTGCACCCGTTGAAGTTACGTAATAGGTTTTATTCTTGTATGTAACGATACGATTCGTATATATCTTACCATTTTTATCTGTGAAATAATACTTTCTATCTGATGCCTTCTTCATGGTGCTCTTCAGAAGGTATCCATTTTTATCAATGAGATAAGTACTGTTTCCTGTCGTATCCTTCTTGCTGTCAAGATTTGTTACCATAGTTCCATGCACCAGAAGCTGACCCATCTTAGAGCTGTCCTTGTTACCGGAATCATAATAACGCCACTGCTCGCCTTTGGCTGTATCAAATTTTGCCCAGCCATTTCTCAGCATCTTTCCAGGAATTTCGCTGGCATCTGCTGCCGGCTGGAAGTAATATTGGAAAGCAGTTCCATTTACGTTAAGCGGAACCTCCCCTGTTTTCGGGGTGCCATTACTATCCAGGCAATAATACTCATTATTGATCTTGAAATATCCGGTATAAGTATTCTGTGCTTTGGCAGCCTCCTCAAGCTGGGAAATGGTAATATTCTTTCCATCTGTTCCGTAATAGCGGAAATTACCTGTCTTAGACTCCCACAACCAGTAGTCACGTTTCTGCTGACCGATATTCGTTGTCCATGGCTTCAGGCCAACACCCTCACTTGCATATTCCTTATAGGACTCTGCTGTTTCTACTGTTGTAAAATAGAAATTTCCTATTGTTCCTGCCTGGCTCTCTGTTCCATTAAGAGATATCTCTCCAGTGACAAGATAACCATTTGCATCAAAAAGATAATAGCCCTTGTGAAGTGCTCCCTTTTCACTCTTGATCGTAAGCTCTACAATACCGTCAGCTGCAGTATAGTACTGATCCTGGAAACTGCTCTGTCCTACCTCTGTAGTCTGCGCTGCATCTTCTGGCAAAGCACTGATCTGTGTTTCTTCAGCCTCCTGAAGATCAGAAGACTGAACACTTACTTCTGACTCTGTGGCAGCCTGAGGCTTCACAGTCTTTTTATGCAGACGGAAGCGGCCGCTTTCAGGTTCTTCCCAGTCACTGCGCTCAAACACTGTACCGGATACGGCTGCCTGCACATCCTCTGTCTGGTTTTCCTGAGTTACATTCTGGCCTGCCTCATCAAAATTCTGTACAGGCTCAGTTTCTCCACTTTCCGCTTCATCGGCTACCTCTCCTGATATAAAACCGTCTGCAAGGCTGTCCCCATCCGTAGTGCTGTCTGTTTCTATTCCTTCAGATGTATCCTGTTCTTCTGACGGCTGCTGTACTCCTTCTGATCCTTCCGATTCCGGCAGCTGATCTTCTGCCGTCTGCTCTGCTGTAAATCCGGACTCAAATCCACTATCCAAAGCAGCAGCCCCTGCTTCCAAGCCCATTGACAGGCTCAACATAACTCCAAGAATCGCAGCAATTACTCTCTTTTTCAATTTAATTCCTCCTGAAATTTTTCTTTACTCGCCAAGTCCACTTTTAATGACCTCAATCATATTTCTTAATGCTTCTTCTTCATCCGGGCCTTCACAAAATACGGTAATCTCATCTCCACATTTCACACAAGCTCCCAAAACACTGAGAACACTTTTGGCATTGGCTGTTCCGCCGCCATTTCCTGTATATTCAAATGTTATGAAAGATTTGTAATTCATTGCCTTCTTACATAAAAGACCGGCCGGCCGTAGATGAAGGCCAGATGGATTGTTGACTTTTACTTTTTCACATACCATAGCGCTACTCCCTTATCCATTATTTGCATCTGCATTTGATATCTCGGATATGGTCACATCTGCCACCACATCCTCAAGAAGCTCAAAGCCAGATGGAAGCTTCACAGTCACCGGAATCTGATAGCTTCCCACTCCCATATCAGCCAGACTGACGCTCGCTTTTACTTTATCAAGGTCAAAGTCATCCAGACTTCCATCTGTTGCTTTTACACGGATTTCAATCTTATCTGTACCAAAGGTAACCTGAAGGTCATCAGCCAGATCCTTAACCTCGATCTGATTGGATGGAAGCCCATAGGAATGACTTCCAAGAGGCAGGATGCTGACCTTCACCCAGACATCCTCACTTGTTCCGCTTGTCAACTGGATATCTTCCGGTAACGCATCCTTGAGGCTGACTTTCTTCTCAATATCAACAGACTCACCGGAAATATCAATGTCAGTTCCGCCCAGCCACAGAGTATTCTCGTTCTGTTTCAATGTCTCAAGTGCTTCATCTGTACCAGCCACACTTACTGTATCCGGTACTGTGGTCACACTCTCAACCTGATAACCATCTGCAGGTACCCCCTCGTAATCTACTCCAATCTTAATTCCGGTGCGGATCTTCCAGAATTTGGTCGTCACAATTACTTTTGTATTATCTATGGTAATGTAAGACATTCTTCCAGCGAAGCTGTCCTGGTTCTTATCTATAATGCTCAGTTCCGCTTCTTCTGTAAAGTCCTTTGTCTTCCCATCTACATCAACTGTAGCATTCACCTTATCTATTTTATTTACCAGGGATTTAGGTCCTGTAATCTTCACTTTCTCCGGACTTGCGGTCTGGGAACCAACCTCATATCCCTTTCCCGGCTGACTGGAGCCATAGTTTACGTTGACAAGAAACTCCTGAGTCACCTTTTCCTCCAGACGTACACTGAGATACTGAGGCGTAACTTTGATGTTCTCAGGACTGATTCCCGGACAAGACGCAGTAATAGGAACCATTACCGGATTCGTATCCAGGCTTCCTGCCTGCTGCAGATCGGCTGTCAGGGTAATGTTGGCCTGGGTAATTCGGGTAAGCAGCCGACGTTCTCCAGTAATGGTCACACGGATGGGCTCCGGATCATCGTCCTGCATACACATCATGTTCGCACTGTCCACATATGCCGTGTTCTGCAGTTCCACCTTATCTCCTGGAATTGTAATACTCTTACTTGACACCGGATTGTCCACGTTTACCACAATAAACCAGACCAGAAATCCGATGAGAACTGACATGATTTTCAAAGAAAGATTTCTAGTTAGTTTTTTCTTCTTCATGTTTCATTCTCCCCTTCAGCAAATGACGCAGTTTACTGTTATTCACAACTTTCTTATTCTGAGCTCTGATCAGTGCGGATCTAAGCTCTGCACTGGTAAGTCCTCTGCTGAGTTTTCCATTCTCGGCAACGGAAACCTGTCCGGTTTCTTCAGAGACAATAATGGTAAGGGAGTCGCTGACTTCACTGATACCCACACCTGCACGGTGGCGTGTTCCCAGCTGTTTGCTCAGCTCCATATTATCAGAAAGAGGAAGATAACAGGTTGCTGCCACGATACGATTTCCACGTACAAGAACCGCTCCGTCATGAAGCGGCGTGTTGTGTTCAAATATATTGATAAGCAGCTGGCTAGTGAGGACAGCATCCACATTGATTCCAGTACGTTCATATTCACTGAGGCGTATATTCTGTTCAATTACGATCAATGCTCCGGTCTTCACCTCGCCCATGTCAAAGCAGGCCTTTACCAGCTCATTTACAGTTTTGTCTGTAAAACGCTCCTGCACTTCCTTTCCGGAATCAAGAGGCAAAATAGAAGCCACGATTCTCTTCTGGCCCAGCTGTTCCAGCATCTTGCGCAGCTCAGGCTGGAAAATAACAACTACACTGGTCAGCAAAATCGTGGATAGGTTCTTAATGATCCACAAGATGGTATTCATCTTAAGAATATAGGCAAACATAATGAAAAGAAGTACAATCAGGATTCCCTTTAGCAGAGTATAAGCACGGGTAAACTTGATCCACACCATAAACTGATAGATAAAAAAGGAAATCAGAGCAATCTCCAATACGTCTGTAATTCTCAGACTGGGCAGGGAAAGCTTAGATATATAGCCCGATAATGTGACTGCCAGATCCTGCATAATATACTCCCTTCCGGTTCAACCTTCTCGTTACTGTCCTGTTTTCCACAGAGCTTATAAATCCTTGAGAGATTCTTCCAGTTTTTTTTCAAAATCAATATCTTTTGCTGTCGGCTTCTCTGCCTGCCTTGATTTTCTTTCTACAGCCGGAGCAGTTCTTTTACGTTTCGGTCTTTCATCACTGCGGAAAATCGGATTGGCGTAGGTTCCGTTATTTTCCTCATTTTTTCTTTCTTCCCGCACCGGCTCTGCGTTAATCTTCTTAATACTTCTCTCGGAAGTGGACACGGAAGCTTTCGGTACCGCTTTTACGTAGTAGAAATATTCGTCATCCTCATACTGAAGGCGCTCTGTTCTGCTATAGTCTCCGCCAAATGCACAAAATTCCAATATAAGGGCAAGTATCACTGCAATCACGGTACAGATCAGAAGCGGCACCATTGCAACTGTAGCATTCAGGTTCAGGCAGAAGCTTGCCACCAGCATAATAAATACATATGCTACACCGCCTGCAATAATGGCAATTCTCCATGCATGATCAAAAGAACGTGTACTGATCAGGTGTACGAGAAGAATTACAGCAACAAAGGTTACCACTGCAATCCACATTCCCCAGTTCTGGACCAGGCCATCTGCCATGATCTGCAGTTTATCTGTCATTTCCAGCTCTGTATTTACAAGGATTGCAGACTGTCCTCTTAAAAACCGGATAAAATAATACATCACAACTCCACAGCCCGCCGGAATTGCGGATAAGCTGCTCTCCAACAAACCACTTCCAATAGGAAGAAGTGCCGGAATGTTAAATGCGAAGGATAATGGAGTGAATACAAAAGTCCCATTAAGTCCACTGCTGAAACGCAGGAAAAAAATAATCATCAGCAGAATGAGTACCAGCATAAATGCCGCAACCTCTATTCCAAGCGCATAGCTGTGTCCCAATATCAGAACAAATCCCACATACATGATTGCTGCGGAAGGTAGAATGGAACAAATCAGCGCCAGTATCAGCACCAGGAAAATATTATCCAGCTGCGTCATATAGCCCATATTCGCATTGATCCACAGGAAATATACCAGTGCAAGAACAAATTTCATTACCGGCAGGAGGTACATTTCATACTGTCCATAAAATCCTTTTATTTTCTGTTTTAATTCCAGTAATGCTGTCATTTCTTATATCCTCCTGACATCTCACGTCCTGCAAATTTCTTTTCCTCCCGATTGTACAGCTTTTCCAATCGGGTAAGTTCTCCGTAATAATTCTTCACGCTTTTTTTGGCCCTGTGATATTTCACATTATACTGAATATAGGTGAGTATGGAATACAAAACCAGAACAGCAATGTATCCAATGAGGACCACCGCTCCCATGGAAACCAGATTCATCTTGTGAATGTTATCCAGCAGATATTCCAGATTATAAGTTCCTATCACAGCCATGATCAGACCATAGCCGATAGTTACAAGGAAGAAATTTTTTATCAGTGCCAGGCCAACGTAATCGCTTCTGTAATACTTACTCACCGGAAGATATCTCCTGCCTTCTTTTTTCTCATATAAGGCAAGCCGGTTCATCATTTTTACTTTCTCTTCGTTTATCATAAATGGCTCCTTACGCATTTCTTATAAGCTGAATAGCTATACTCATACAGTTTGATTGTATCATATATCCATGACCATGAAAAGTATTTTTTTACCTGTTGCTTCCAATACACACAGTAAGAAAGAAAATACTTTCTGCTCCTTTTTCCCGGAGAAGCTGCGCGATCACATCCATGGTACTTCCTGTAGTATATACATCATCTATCACCAAAATACGCTTTCCTTTTACGTTTTCAGACGCCTCAAAGGCACTCTGGAGATTCTTCCTGCGGTGTACAGCATCCAGCTTCTTCTGAGAGTCCGTTGCCCTCACCTTTTTGATGAGAGAGCTGTCTGTCGGGATTCCGCTGTATAAAGAGAGATGCTGTGCCAGAAATTCAGCCTGGTTAAATCCTCTCATTCTCTTCTTTCGCCAGTACATCGGAACAGGAACCAGCACATCTGGCTTCCATTTTCTCATTTCCTTCCCAGCATATATGTACATAGCTCTGGCATAAAACCTGCCATATTCCCGGCACCCATAGTATTTGAACTTCATAATCGACTGCTTCATCTGTCTATCGTAAAGAAAAATGCCTCTGCCCTGGTCAAATGCCTTAGGATGGCTTTGACAGTCTTTACAGTATTCTTCTTCCTCACCCACAGGCTTTCCACACTTAAAGCATCTTGCACCTGACACAGGCTTTAGACCTCCTGCACACTCCCGGCAGATAAGCTCACGGGAATCTTTAAGAATCCTGTGGCACAGAGGACATCTTCTGGGATACAGAAGATTCAGCAAATTCCTGTATCCTTTCGTCAAGAGAGCTGTAACGCTTCTGCTGCTTCTCATTTCGGATCATCTCCCCGAAGGTTTCCTCACTTCCTACTACAGTTACACATTTTCGTGCCCTTGTCACACCTGTATAAAGAAGATTTCGGTTCATCAGCATCTTTGGACCGGAAAGAAGAGGCAGGATAACTGCCGGATATTCCGAGCCCTGGGATTTATGTATGGTGATGGCATAGGCAAGCTCCAGTTCTTCGAGCTGCTTAAACGAATACTCTGCAAAACGACCATCTTCAAACTCCACTGTTGCTATCTCCGCAAACTCGTTAATCTCCTTTAAAATTCCGGTGTCACCGTTAAACACACCGACACCCTTTTCTACAGGAATCCCATATTTTCCCCGGACTTCCCATTCCATCTGATAGTTGTTTTTTATTTGCATGACCTTGTCCCCAGTTCGGAACAGATGATCACCAATTTCTTTTTCTTTTTTGTCTGAAGCCGGCGGATTCAGATACTGCTGAAGGATCTGGTTCAGCCTCTCCACCCCCAGCAAACCTTTCCGCATAGGTGTGAGGACCTGTATCTCAAAAGGCCTTGCATCGACGTACTTCGGAAGCTTCTCCTGTATCAGTGCGATCACCACTCCAATGACAGTATCTGCATCATATCGTTTCAGGAAGAAAAAATCACGACTCTTATTATTCAGTGTAATCTGCTCGCCATTATGAATTTTGTGGGCATTTACCACAATATCGCTGTGAGATGCCTGACGGAAAATCTTCTTTAGCTCTACCACCGGAAAAGCGCCACTGCGGATAACATCACGAAGCACATTTCCGGGACCCACACTTGGCAGCTGGTTTTCATCTCCTACCAGTATGAGTCTTGTACCAGTCAGCACTGCCTGTAGAAGGGAATGCATGAGAAAAACATCTACCATGGACATTTCATCAATAATGATCACATCTGTATCAAGAGGATTGTCTGCATTTCTGTCAAAATGTACCCCGTGATTTTCCCTGCTGCCTTCATCTGGGATTCCATTTAGTTCCAGAAGTCTGTGTATGGTCTGTGCCTCATAGCCTGTGGCCTCAGTCATACGCTTAGCCGCCCTTCCTGTAGGAGCTGCAAGACGAATATTGGCCCCTTCTCCTTCAAAAAATCGGATAATCGCATTGATGGTAGTCGTCTTACCTGTACCGGGACCTCCTGTAAGTATAAAAAGCCCGTTTTCTGCAGCCTCTTTCACAGCCCTTTTCTGCATTTCTTCCAGAACAGTTCCTGTCTCCTGCTCAATCTGTGTAATGCGTCTCTCCAGCAGTGCTCCCTCCTGGGGATACCGGATATTCAGTTCCATCAGCATACGGGCAGTATTCAGCTCCAGTTTATAATACTGGCTGGGATACACAAGAATTTCGCCATCTTTTTCTTTCAGTACCAGCTTCCTGTCAATAGCCATGTCCATCAGATGCTTCTCCATGTAAGAAGTATCTACCTGCAAAAGCAGGGAAGCTCTTACAAACAGTTCTTCTTTTGGCAGATAAATATGGCCATCTCCTGAAGCCTGCACAAGAGTATACAGTATCCCACTTCGTATTCTGTAATCTGAATCTGCATGAATTCCAATCCTGGCAGCTATGGCATCTGCAATCTTAAACCCCACCCCCGAAATATCATCAGCCAGACGATAGGGATTTTCCTGAAGAACGCTGTAAACAGACTGCCCGTATTTCTGATATATTTTTGCACCAAGATTCAACGAAATTCCATACTTCTGCAAAAACATCATGGCTTTGCGCATATCTGCCTTTTCTGTTACCTGGGAAGCAATCTCTCTGGCTTTCTTTTCGCTGATTCCCTTTACTTCAGCCAGCCGCTCTGGCTCTTCCTCCACGATCCGTATGGTATCTTCGCCAAAATGCCGTACAATACGTGCAGCTAAAGCAGCTCCCACTCCTTTTATGGCACCGGACCCAAGATACCGCTCCATAGCCTGGGTGTCCTCCGGCATTTTCTCTACATAGGACTGGATTGCAAACTGTTTTCCATAAATAGGATGCTGGGAAAACTGTCCTGTCGCCTCAATGGTTATTCCTTGTGTGATTTCAGGAAAAGTTCCCACACAGGTCAGTTCCTCCTCTTCATTTGCTGTCTTTACCACCATTACGGTATAACCGTTATCCTCATTCCGAAAAATAATATGGTCAACGTATCCTGTAACACTTTCGCTCATTCCTATCTCTCCTGGCATTCATTTGATTAATCGTTTTCCAAAGTATATGATAAACAAACACGCTCTAGTTTTTTCGTTATACTCTGTCTATATTTACAAAAGGCACTGCAAAGCAGTACCTTTTTCCATCCTATTCGTCTATTATTCATCCATCCTTGCCAGAACTTCTGCATATTTTCCGGTTCCCATTACAACGGCAACCATGGCATCCTGAACGGTAAGTGTACTTACTCCTGTTTTCTGCTCGATCAAAGTGTCCATACCATGTAACAATGCTCCGCCTCCAGTAAGAACAATTCCACGGTCTACAATATCAGCAGCCAATTCCGGCGGAGTTTTCTCCAGCACTCCGTGGACTGCCTCTACAATCTGATTGGTGGCATCCTTTAAAGCAATGCGGATCTCCTCGGAAGTAAGTGTCACCACTTTTGGAAGTCCTGTGATCACATTCCTTCCCTTCACCTCCATAGTTCTGGGAGACGTCTCCTCACAAGCAGTTCCAATCTTGATCTTAATATTCTCAGCAGCATCCTCACCAATAAAAAGACTGTGATTCTTTCTCACATAATTCATAATAGCCTGGTTAAAATTGTCACCTGCTGCTTTTACAGATGTGGAAACAACAGCTCCTGCCATGGATATTACCGCTACGTCAGTGGTTCCTCCTCCAATATCCACAACAAGGTTTCCAAAAGGTTTGGTCACATCAATTCCTGCCCCAATAGCAGCAGCAATGGGCTCCTCCACCAGGAATACTTCTCTTGCCCCGGCCTGATAAGTAGCTTCCTCCACTGCTTTTTTCTCTACCTCTGTAGTTCCGCTGGGAATACAAATGCTGATTCTGGGTTTGCGGAAGGCATGGCGTCCCATCGCCTTGGAAATAAAATATTTCAGCATCTTTTCCATAACAATATAATCAACGATCACGCCCTGGCGAATTGGCCGGATGACCTCCATATTAGAAGTAATATGTCCTGTCATCTGTCTTGCTTCTTCTCCTATTGCTTTTATTTTCTCAGAATTTTTATCATAAACCACTACAGAAGGTTCGCTCAAAACAAGACCTCTTCCTGTGGAGTATACCTGGCTGTTCCTGGTTCCCAGATCGATTCCAATATCACTGGCTGGCATCAAATTCCCCTTTCTGTTTATATAACAAATGTGTAGCAAGCAAGCTGGTTTCTCAAATCATTCCTGTAATCTCCGTATCATTATAAACAAAAAAGGCTAAAATGCAAAGAGAATTATTTCAGATATTTTGCCACGTAACGTCCGGTATAGGAAGCAGGGTTCTTCGATACCTCTTCCGGAGTTCCCTTGGCCACAACTGTTCCGCCTCCGTCTCCCCCCTCAGGACCAATATCAATGATATAATCTGCTGTTTTGATCACATCCAGATTATGCTCAATAACCACAACTGTGTTTCCGCCATCTGAGAGCCGCCTCAGGATCTCTACAAGCTTCTGCACATCAGCAAAATGAAGACCGGTAGTTGGCTCGTCCAGAATATAAATGGTCTTGCCAGTGCTGCGCTTGCTCAGCTCCGTTGCCAGCTTGATACGCTGGGCTTCTCCTCCTGAAAGAGTAGTGGAAGGCTGTCCAAGCCGGATGTAGGAAAGTCCCACATCATAAAGTGTCTCTATTTTTCGCCTGATAGATGGAATGTTCTCGAAGAAAGGCAATGCCTCCTCTACTGTCATGTTCAGGACATCGTATATGCTCTTATCCTTATACTTCACTTCCAGAGTCTCTCTGTTATATCTCTTTCCCTTACATACCTCACAGGGCACGTATACATCCGGAAGAAAGTGCATTTCTATTTTGATAATTCCATCTCCGCTGCAGGCTTCACAACGGCCGCCTTTTACATTAAAGCTGAAGCGGCCTTTCTTATAGCCTTTTGCCTTGGCATCGGCTGTAGCTGCAAACAAATCTCGTATCTGATCAAATACTCCTGTATAGGTGGCAGGGTTTGATCTCGGTGTACGTCCGATAGGAGACTGGTCAATGGCAATTACCTTGTCCAGCTGTTCCATTCCCAGAATGTCATCATGCTTTCCTGGAATTACACGGGCCCTGTTCAGCTCCTTAGCCAGACGCTTGTACAGGATTTCATTGATCAGAGAACTCTTTCCAGAACCGGAAACACCTGTGATACAGGTCATGATTCCAAGGGGGATGTCCACATCAATATGCTTCAGGTTATTCTCTGCCGCTCCCTTGATGGTAAGGAATCCAGTAGGGCTCTTGCGTACTTCTGGTACCGGTATCTTCAGCTTTCCGCTGAGAAATGCTCCTGTAATGGAATCCGGATTCTTCATGAGTTCTTCTGCCGTACCGATTCCTACCAGTCTTCCACCATGCTCTCCTGCTCCGGGGCCGATATCCACAATACAGTCTGCAGCACGCATCGTATCCTCATCATGCTCTACCACGATAAGGCTGTTTCCCAGATCCCTAAGATGCATCAAAGCCCCCAGAAGCTTGTCATTATCTCTCTGGTGAAGGCCAATACTTGGCTCATCCAGGATATAGGCAACCCCAACCAGGCCAGAACCAATCTGCGTAGCCAAACGGATTCTCTGCGCCTCTCCGCCAGAAAGAGTTCCTGTAGCTCTGGACAAAGACAGATACTCCAGCCCTACATCAGCCAGAAATCCTACTCTTGCCCGGATTTCCTTCAGGATCTGCTTTCCGATAAGCTGCTGCTGAGGCGACAGTTCCAAATTGGCAAGAAATTCTTTCAATTTATCAATAGAAAGATTCGTCACTTCATAAATATTCTTATCTGCCACTGTAACAGCAAGAGATTCCTTCTTCAGTCTCTGTCCTTTACAGGCAGTACAAGGCGTGATCTGCATAAAGCTCTCGTATTCCTGCTTCATAGCCTCGGAACCAGTTTCCTTATAGCGCTGCTCCACATTCTTGACCAGACCTGGAAAAGCCACATCATAAACACCTTCTCCACGCTGACCCTTATAATATACCTTTACAGAATGTCCTCCTGTGCCATACAGGATAATGTCCTGTATCTTCTTGGGATAATCCTGAAAGGGCGTATCCAGACTGAAATCATATTCTCTGCAAAGTGCAGATAAAATCGCATAGGTAAAGCTATTCTTGTCTGTACAGGACTGCCATCCCATCACCACGATAGCTCCCTGGGAAATACTAAGAGAACGGTCTGGTATCATCAGCTCAGGATCAAATTCCATCTTGTATCCAAGTCCCAGACACTCCGGACAGGCACCAAAAGGATTATTAAAAGAAAAACTTCTGGGCTCTATCTCATCAATGCTGATTCCACAATCCGGACAGGAAAAGCTCTGACTGAAATTTATATAATTTCCATCCATGGTATCCACCACAGCAAGTCCTTCTGCCAGATTCAATACTGTTTCCAGCGAATCCGTCAGTCGTTTCTCAATTCCAGGCTTCACGATCAATCGGTCTACAATAATGGCAATGGTATGCTTGATATTCTTATCCAGCTTGATTTCCTCAGAAAGCTCATAAATATTCCCGTCAATCTCTACACGAACATAACCGCTGCGCCTTGCCTGATCTAAAAGCTTGGCATGAGTTCCCTTTCGCCCACGGACAACTGGTGCCAGAAGCTGTATCTTGGTACGCTCCGGCAGTTCCATGATCTGATCCACCATCTGATCCACGGTCTGCTTGGCAATCACCCTCCCGCACTTAGGACAGTGTGGAATACCCACTCTGGCGTACAGGAGTCGGAAATAATCATAAATTTCCGTAACAGTACCTACTGTAGATCTGGGATTGCGGTTAGTGGACTTCTGGTCAATGGAAATAGCAGGCGGAAGGCCCTCGATGCTCTCCACATCCGGCTTTTCCATCTGTCCCAGAAACTGTCTTGCATAAGAGGACAAAGATTCCATATATCTTCTCTGCCCTTCTGCATAAATTGTGTCAAATGCCAGCGAAGATTTTCCGGAACCGCTCAGTCCGGTTAAAACAACGAACTTATCTCTGGGAATATCCACACTGAGATTCTTAAGATTGTTCTCATTTGCGCCTCTGATTCTGATAAACTGTTTCTTATTCTCTGCTGCCATTTGTTTCTCCAATCTATTCTTCATAGTATCGTCTCTTAGTCATATTCACAGGATAACATACGAACAGGTGTTCGTCAAGTAGTGTTTTTCACAACTTGACAGTCCTTCCAGAGCTTTCACAGCAAAAAATCAGCCATGATCGTATTGCTGACATGAATTCCAGGCCTTGATAAAAAGATCCGTCCATTTTTCTCTATAAGAAGTCCCTGCTTTTTATATCCATTGATTACTTTTCCATATATTTTTTCTATAGGAACACCAAAACATTTCTGAAATCTTTTCATAGAAATCCCCTCTGTCATACGCAGCCCCAAAAACATAAACTCAGACATTTCATCATAAGTAGAAAGATTCTCCTGGTTTTTCCGTATTTTCTCCGGACAGCCGCTGTTTTTCAAATATTCTTCCATACTGTCCGTATTGGAAAATCTTCTGTTTCCAAGCAGAGAAGCTGCGCCAAGCCCAAGCCCCAGGTAGTCCCTTCTTGTCCAGTATCCCTCATTATGCCGGCATATGCGTCCTTTTTGGGCATAATTAGAAATCTCATACTGATGATAGTCGTATTCTCCTAAAATCTTCCCAGTATCCTCATACATCATATATTCGCTGTCCTCATCAGGAAGATCCAGCTCTTTTTTATAAAAAGGAGTGCCCTCCTCAATGATCAGGCTGTACGCAGAAATATGTTCTGGTCCCAGCTCTGCCACAGTGCGCAGATTCTCCTGCCATCCTTTGCAGGTCTGTCCGGGAATGGCAAACATCAAATCTATATTTATATTGGAAAAGCCAGCCTCTCTCGCCATATGATAGCTTTCCAGAAACTGACTGTAATTATGAATCCTTCCAAGAATTTTTAGTTCCTTATCCTTTGGTGACTGAAGTCCGATACTGATACGATTAATTCCGTATTTTCTATAAAGCCGCAGTTTTTCTGGTGTGAGTGTTCCCGGATTTGCCTCAATGGTTATTTCTGCATCTGAAGAAATGTTAAAATCTTCCCGCATCCCCTTCAGAAATTTTTCCATCACATCCCATTCTGGTACAGAAGGCGTCCCCCCTCCTATGAAAATCGTATCTACTGAGCGTTTTTCTTCCTCTGAAATTGTCTTCATTTCCCGTAAGAGTGCATAAATATAATCTTCCTGCCGGGTCCTTGTTGCAGGACCGGACAGGAAGTCACAATACTCACATTTTTTTATACAAAAAGGAATATGAAAATACAGTTCCAGACTATTCTCCCTTATTTCCATTCTGATCTTCTTTCTGTAAAAGATATTCGTTCACCATGGTCACATTTCCGTCTTTTGCTATCGCATCTGCACTCACCTGGCGTGGTGCAACCGTTGGAGTAGGACTTGGGATCGGTGTGATCTTCATAACCTCTATGGACGCAGCATCTGGCTGGCTGGCATTCTTTTTGCCACAGGCACAGCTTCCTGCAAAAATTATGATAACCAGCAGGATAACTGCTAAAATGCCACCTTTTATCCACTGTTCACGATTTCTTTGAATACTTCGCTTTACTCTTCTGATCAGAACCCGTAATTTTGCTTTCATCTGGTTCCTCCCTTCTGCCAGCTATAAGAATTCATCTTATGATGACATCATCGTTAATTTTCATCCAGCTTCAGCACACTCATAAATGCCTTCTGTGGAATCTCTACATTTCCAACCTGTCGCATTCGTTTCTTACCTTCCTTCTGCTTCTCCAGAAGTTTCTTTTTACGTGAAATGTCACCGCCATAGCATTTTGCCAATACATCCTTGCGCATGGCCTTTACCGTTTCCCTTGCAATGATCTTACTTCCGATGGCAGCCTGGATAGGAATCTCAAAAAGCTGACGTGGAATCTCGTCTTTCAACTTTTCGCACATTTTTCTGCCTCGCTCATAGGAAGTATCTGCGTGTACGATAAAGGAAAGAGCATCCACTTCCTCTTTGTTTACAAGAATATCGAGCTTCACAAGCTCACTTCTCTCATAGCCGCAAAGCTCATAATCCAAAGATGCATAGCCTCTGGATCTGGATTTCAGGGCATCGAAGAAATCGTAAATAATCTCATTCAAAGGAAGCTTGTATTTCAAAAGGGCACGGGTTTCTTCCATATATTCCATACCAAGATACTGGCCACGGCGTTCCTGGCAAAGGTCCATAATGGAACCGATGAACTCTGTCGTTACCATAATTTCTGCATTTACAATAGGCTCCTCCATATATTCGATTTCAGAAGGATCCGGAAGATTGGTAGGATTGGTCAGATCAATCACTTCTCCGTTTGTTTTGTGTACCTTGTAAATAACGCTGGGAGCCGTGGTCACAAGATCCAGATCGTATTCTCTTTCCAGACGTTCCTGGATGATTTCCAGATGAAGAAGCCCAAGGAAACCACAGCGGAAACCAAAGCCCAGAGCAACAGATGTCTCCGGCTCATAGAAAAGAGAGGCGTCATTAAGCTGCAGCTTCTCAAGTGCATCACGAAGATCACCGTATTTGGCCCCATCTGCCGGATAAAGTCCGCAGTAAACCATAGGATTTACCTTCTTATATCCTGGCAAAGCCTCCTCACAGGGGCGGTCATTGTCTGTGATCGTATCACCTACACGGGTATCTCTTACATTTTTAATACTTGCCGTAATATAGCCAACCATTCCTGCGCTTAGTTCCTCACAGGGAATAAATTGTCCGGCTCCGAAATATCCAACCTCCACAACTTCTGCCACAAAGCCAGTTGCCATCATGCGAATGGTGGTTCCCTTGCGAACTTTTCCGTCTACCATACGGCAGAACACGATGGCTCCCTTGTAGGAATCGTAAATAGAGTCAAAAATAAGAGCCTTCAGTGGTGCATCCGGATCCCCCTGCGGTGCCGGTATCTTGGATACTACCTGTTCCAGTACCTGCTCTACGTTTAGTCCGGTTTTCGCCGAAATCTGGGGAGCATCCTGTGCCTCCAGTCCGATCACATCCTCAATTTCATTGATAACACGCTCTGGCTCCGCACTTGGCAGGTCAATCTTATTAATGACCGGGATGACTTCCAGATCATGATCCAATGCCATATATACGTTTGCAAGAGTCTGCGCCTCAATTCCCTGTGCTGCGTCTACTACAAGGATTGCTCCGTCACAGGCAGCAAGGCTTCTGGATACCTCATAGTTGAAGTCTACGTGGCCTGGCGTATCAATCAGGTTAAAAATATATTCTTCTCCGTCATTTCCGTGATAAACGGTACGGACTGCCTGTGATTTGATGGTAATTCCACGTTCTCTCTCCAGTTCCATATTATCCAGGACCTGCGCCTGCATTTCTCTCTGGGTGAGAAGTCCGGTCATCTCTATAATTCTGTCTGCCAGTGTGGATTTTCCATGGTCAATATGTGCAATAATACAAAAATTTCTGATTTTACTCTGGTCTGTCATTCCAGACATTCCTCCTTAAGATTCTGCTGTTTTGCTATCAAAAGATTATAGCACAAATTAATTCTGTTTGTCACTTCCTTTTAGAATGTGTTTAAAAAAGGATTTAGAGCGTGGTTGAAAAAGGCTTTCTGCAAGATGTGCGTCACAGTTTGTGGGAAATTTGTCCCGAATAAAGGCATCATAGCAGACTACGAAAACCGAATTTATGACAAAGCTCCCGCAAAATAGATATGCAGGGTACAGGAATGATTTTTTAAGCAGGGTTTATCACCCTGTCCAGGATATCTGCAAAGGGTTCCATTGCGTTTTTTACTTCCTGGACCGTATTGGTCTGAGCTCCGGCTTCAAGAAGAAGAGCCCGCTTTTTCAAATGGAGATTGTAGCGAAGCCCGGCAAGGTAGATGCCTCTATATAAGGTTGGATAGTACAGGGCAGCCTGGTATTCCAATTGAAAGGAAAATGCCAGATTATCCTGTATATAGGGATTGGGAAGGTAGGATACCCTTCCCTGACTTTTGGTGTAGCTTAGTCCATTGTAAAAAAGAAGCTGGGCAGTTGGTTTTCCGTTTATTTCTGTTACAAGACGACGGTTTTCGTCTATTCCATCTCTATGAAGATCAATGACCACTTCTATGGAGGGATTCTTTTCCAAAACCTTTTCCACGTAATCACAGGCATAATCGTATGCCTTGCTTCTGTCCAGTTCCCCGCTCATCATGTCAAAGGCTTCTGTTATGTGAAGGACCTGATAGCCATATTTCTCTGTGAGAATTTTTTCCAGATAATCCCCTACGCCGACAATGGTATCTGCCCTTTCTCCCTCTCTGGAATCCTGAAATGTTTCCTGGGAATGACTGTGATAGATTAAGATTTGCGGTTCTTTCACTTCTTTTTCCAGGGAAAAATCTTCTGCCAGAAAGCTGGCTGCGTCCAAAGTTACCGCTTTGTCATCTGTATTTTCGTCTACAATATAAAAATTTCCAAGAAGGAAATCATAGTCAGCCAGCTTTTCTGAAGAAAGATCAATAAGCGGATGTGGTGTCTCCTGCAAAGAATTGCCTTGTATCTCTACCACCGGAGCCGTTATCTGCTGCTCTGTCTGGTTCTGGTCTTGGTCAGCCTGCAATCTCTCTAATTCCTGCATTTCTTCGGTTTTTGTGTCTTCCGTTCTTTTCCTCTCTTTCCCCTGCTGTTCCTCCTCTGACTTCCCTTTTTCCTCGTTCTGTGCATTTCTCGTTTTCTGCTCCTCCTCTTCCTTCTGGCTTTCTCCTTCCTTCTGATTCACTCCCGACGCTTTCTCTTCTGCTTCCAGTGCTTCCTCTTCTCTCTTTTTCTCTCGCAAATGCTCCCCATTTTCCATCATAATTTCGTTCAACGTTTCCTGATCCGCTTCTTTCCAGGCCTCTTCTGCCTTTTTCTCCACAAAAAAACAAAGTGGAAACTGCCTGTACACATTTTTTAGTCTTTTCCACATGGAAAAAGGCCCTGGAAAGATCACCAGAACCATGAAAAAACACAGACATAAAAAAATACAGAGCAGTTTCTGGAATTTTGTCACGGAATCACCTCTTTAAGGTTATCCTATGCCACAGCCTTCCATGATATGAGTACAGCTTTTATTCTCCCTGATGAAAAGCCATATTCAACCCTTCCGAAATGGTAAAGCTCAGATATTTAATCGTTTCATCCACATCCTTAGGTGTTACAAACATTCCGTGAAGATGGGGTGAAATCATCTCTTCCAGAAATTCCTTCTGCTCCGTTTCTTCCAAGGCTTCCAGAAGATGTGCCATGGAATCGTGAACAATGGTAGCCGCATCCACCACTGTGGGAACCCCGATTCCAATTACTTTTACCCGGAGATTCTCCTCTGTTAGTCCATTCCTGTGGTTTCCCACGCCTGATCCTGGATGGATTCCGGTATCCGTAATCTGAATGGTGCGGTTCAGGCGCCTTGTACTTCTGGCAGCCAGCGCATCTATAGCAATCACCACATCCGGCCTGGTAATATGCACCACTCCTTCTATGATTTCAGAAGTTTCCATTCCAGTCTGTGCCATTACACCTGGCACAATCCCGCTGATTTCATGAAGAACCTCCTTTCCTGTACTTTTCAGGCCATATTCCCGGATCAAATGGCGTGTCATCTGCAGATTCTGTATTACCTCCGGTCCCAGAGAATCTGCTGTAATCGCCTGATTTCCAAGCCCCACTACCAGAACAGACTTTTCTTTTTCCAGCCCGATCAGCCGGCAAAGATGATGAGAAATTTCCGCTGACACTTCTCTGTGATAATCCTCATCTGGTGCAGAAAGGCCCTCAGATTCAATGGTGATATAAGTGCCCTGAGGCCTCCCCATAGTCCTGGCGCCGTTCTCTGTGGTAATTTTCACCACCGTGGTGCGGATATCCTTCTCCTCGTTATAGGTTTCCTCCACTTCCACACCTCTGACTTCTACATTTTCCTCCTCAAATCTCTCCCTGGCCTCCAGAGCCAGATCTGTTCTGATTCTCCCGCTTCCCAGCATATCTCTTTCCTCCGTCTTTCTTTTTCAATATCTGCGAATTTCCCTGCCTCAGGACCTCTCCTGCAATTCTCATACAGCATTTTTAACATCCCCAATTTTTATTAAAAATATGTATTGACATTTTATCCTGATTATTATAAACTATATAAGCATGTTCATAGAGACGCCCGTGTCTGTTTCTGTGAAGAAGTAATTATATTCACTTACGAATTGGAGGTGTACGAATTGGCTAACATCAAATCTGCAAAAAAGAGAATTTTAGTAAACAGAACTAAAGCTGCGAGAAACAAATCTATCCGTTCTGCTGTTAAAACATCCATCAGAAAGGTAGACCAGGCAGTAGCAAACAATGATAAGGCAGCAGCAGAGGTTGCATTAAAAGAGGCTATCTCTACAATCAGCAAAGCAACTTCCAAAGGTGTTTATCACAAAAACAACTGCGCTAGAAAAGTTTCCCGTTTATCCAAAGCCGTTAACAGCATTGGCTAATAGATATTTTAATTTTTAATTATAAGCTTATAAGTGAAAATTAAGGCAGTCGAACCGTCATCGACTGCCTTTTTTCTATACTTCTGCCAAAGCCGGAAACATACTCCCTCACGCTTTTTCGGCAAGATATGCTTTGCAATTTGCAAAATGGATTCCTCACCTGCGCCCTGAGCTATATTTTATAATAAGGAGCTCCACACTAAGCAGATCCTGAAGCCGACCTGTTTTCACCGCTTCCTCTGCATCTACAAAGTCTGTCACTGCCTGACGCAGCTCGATGATCCGATAGGACCTTGCACAGATTGCAATGTTTCTTACTGCAAAAGAGGAAATTCCAAGCCTGGATGCCATCTCCGGCTGAGCTACTCCCTCCTGGGAATATTCCTTTACAAGAAGAAGCTGCCGAAACTGTTTTGCAAGAAGAAAAAGGATTCTCATAGGCGGCTCCCTGAGAGTTAACAGATCATAATAAAGTTCAAGAGCTTTTTCCTGATTCCTGTCCGTTACGGCACGAACCATGTCAAAAATTTTATTCTGCGTCTGAGTCGTACAGATTTCCTCAATATCCGCTGCAGTTACCACAGTCCGCTCTCCTGTATAGGTAATCAGCTTCTCAAGCTCCATTCTAAGATTTCCCATGTCGATTCCGGTTTTCGCAAGAAGCAGTTCCATATCGCTTTTGGTGATCCGCTTTCCTTCTTTTCCCAGAATGCCGGCTCCCCAGGTCAGCAGATCATTTTCCTTCCGACGTACAAATTCCCCAATCCTGCCACAGGACTTCACAGCCTTGTACATACGGCTTCTCTTATCCACTTCCTCTTCCACGAAAACAAGACAGAGATACTCCGGAAGCTCTTTCATATAATCTGCCAGCTCATCACATTTATTTTTAAAAAAGCCGGTGTCCTCCAGAAGGATCACTCTTCTGTCTGCAAAAAAAGGCATAGTTTCACAAAGATCAATAAGCTCCTTTACATCAATGTTCTTCCCCTCATAATGAGAAAAATTCATGGTATCCCCATCTGGATTCAAAGCCCTGATCAGGTTGTGCTTATATTGCTGTTTCAGATATGCTTCTTCTCCGTAAAGTAAATAAGCGGTTTTAAAATTCTTTGTTTTAATATCTTCCTGAATGTTTTTCAAGCTGTCTGCTCCTGTCACTTTGTTTTCTGATATCATTTTCCAAACACACTCTAGCGTACCACAAAATTGCTCTTTGGAAAAGGAGTTTTTATCCCGCTGTCAGATACTCCCGTACTCTGATTTTATTTCCGTCTGTATAAACGGTAACTGCCCCTCCTTTCATTGTGTAATACACTTGACAGCCTGCATTTTCCAGCCTTTCTATGGCTTCTTTTGAAGGATGTCCGTATGTATTGGTGGAAGAGCAGGAAATCACTCCCCATTCCGGCTTTATTTTTTTCAAAAATTCCTGGCAGCTGGAATAATGGGAACCATGGTGTCCCACCTTCAAAAAATCAATATCCTGCAGCTTTCCCTGCTGCAAAAGCTTCTTCTCTGTTTCCTCCCCCATGTCTCCAGTAAGTAATCCTGTAAAATCCCCGTAAGAAACCTTCACCACGATTCCTTCTTCATTTACATCCGTTCCGCTGGCATTCTCCTGAGGCCACAAAATATCCATTTGCAGCTTTCCAGCTACGATACATTTTCCAGCCAGAAGTGTTTTCACCGGAATTCCTGCTTTTTGTGCCAGCTCCCTCAGCTTTTCCCAGGAATCCGGCGGATTTTTCCAATTCGGAAGATAAAGACAGCTGATTTTCACAGGATTTACCTGCTCAATCGTCAACTCCAGAATTTCCCGGATCCCGCTGATATGATCTTCATCTGTATGGGAGATCAGGATTCCATCCACCTTTCCAATTCCCTGACTTTTCAGATAAGGCAGGATCTGATATTGTCCTGTCTTTGACTTGTTCGTACTTCCTCCATCTACCAGGAAACAATTTCCTGTGGCAGTTTCCAGCACCAGGCAGTCTCCCTGTCCAACATCCAGACAGGTAATGGAAAAGTCTTCCTTTTTCTGCCAGGTAAGTAGAAATATGGCAGAAATCATGAGAAGCAAAAAAGAAATTTTTCCTTTTCTTTTTTTTAGCAAAAACAGGGCTCCTGTCAAAATTCCATAATACACTGCCAGCTGCCACAGTCTGGGCTGCCCTCCTATCCATACTGCCCCGGGAAGATTTCCTGCTGCCCTGCATAGCATTTCATAGAACCGTCCAAGAATCCTCCCCGGATATACCACAACTTCGGCCGCCTGTATGCTGACACACCCTACCAGCATTGCAAAGACACCACTTTCCAATATGATTCCCACGGTAGGGAGAATCACCAGATTCAGGAAAATCCCTACCAGTGAAATTTCTCCAAAGAAGTACAAGGATATTGGAAGCATGGTCAGCTGTACAGACAAGGAAGCCAGAATTGCCTCTTTCAGTTTATTTCTTATCTTTCCCCGTTTTTCACTTCTTTTAAATGTCTCCTTCAGCACCGGAAAAGCTACGCCAATCCCCAGGACAGCACAAAAAGACAATAAAAATCCGCTGCTGTATAAATAGGCTCCTGATTCTCCTAGAATCATCATGGCAGATACACTCAGAGCTGTTGGTGTATCATAAATTCTTCCGGTTATCTTCGCCCCACACAAAAGCAAAAACATACAGACTGCCCGCATGGTAGAGACACTGCCGCCTGTCATGATTCCATATTGAAGCATCACCAAAAGAGCCAGCATTCCAGATGGCCATATTCCAATTCCGGTTTTCATTAGCAATTTGTACAAACCTGCCCCGATCACGCTGATATGTAATCCTGAAATTGCAAGAATGTGCATGATTCCAGCCATCTGATATCGTAGCTTCAGTGTTTCATCCAGATTTTTCTTATCACCAAGAACAATGGCCTCCAAAACGCCGGCCTCTTCCTGTCCTGTTTTTTCCAGAATTTCACCAAATCTCTTTCTCAGATTAAACAGGAATTGCTGATACCTGGAATAATTTTCAGATTTTTTGAGAATTTCAGCTTTATTCAGAAAATAATAGATATGCTGACAAGCATAATATTGCCGGCTGTCAAACTCCCCTGGATTTCTCTTAGACTCTACCCGCTGTAATTTTCCGGATAACTGTACAACTGTTCCTGGCAGAAGCTCTTCTTTTGTTTTTAAGAATACCTTTACATTTTCAATGGATATTTTTCTCGATTTGCAGACTAGATATGTATCTTTCAGATAAACAGATTGCGAAAACTCGTTTTCTGTGGTCTGTACCACCTCCCCGCAGATAACAGACTTTGGATGTTTCTCTATCCACGATGCTGTCTCTTTTGAAACAGGATTCCCCCTGATCAGAGGAAATCCTGCATAATCTGCGGCACATATGGAAAGCATCAGCAGCAGACACACAATACACAGTGGTCTTTGCGCCATTTCCCACGCTCCTTACTGACCATCGCCACTTTGATTTTCTTTTAAAATAAGATCCTCGTTCTTGCTAAAAAAGCTATATAAAGAAGTACCATCGCTTAAAGATGCGGAGTCATCTCCTTGAATGGTAATCTGCACCTTATCCGCTGCCGTTGTATTATCCAGAAGAGAATTTATTACAGAATAAATGGTAATATTAACAGGCACATCTACACTGATATCTGTAAATGCCGAGCTAAAATCCACATAACAGATATCATCCGATATCTCAACGCCCAAAACTTCCGTATTCTGGGGAATTGTGGGATAATGGCCTTTCACCATCGGTCCTTTTGCCAGCTGCTCCAGAATTACCCGCTCCCTTGGAAGGATTCTCTTGTAGTAAACATTTCTCTGTTCAGCAACCAGGTGCTCTCCTGTCTTGTCTGCGAAATACAAGGTAAAGGTATCGTAACGATAGGCATCCTTATCAGAGCCCCACATCTCCACAAAGGTATTGCCGTCAATCACACCAATCGGCTTCCCCTTAGAATCTGTAAGCTCGCTGCTTCCTGTGAAAAATTTCACACCGGTAATTCCCGGAATCTGGAGAAAAATCCTTGCCACTCCTGCACGCACCAGGATCTCCCTGGTTCTTGATATGTTTCCATATTCACTGTTAAATTCCAGTTCCAGCAAAGCTCCGTTCAGCCGATAGGTTACAAGCTGCACACCAGAAGGCAAAAGAGGCTGATTCTCTCCTCCTGCGGTCTGATTGTTAAGAATGCTGGTAAAATCCTGCAGCATAAAATCTGCAGTTTCCTGTTCCGGCTGGTATCTCTCTTTTACAACCTTTGTTTCTTCTTTATTCAGATAATACAAATAATACTGATTTCCGCCACTGTCTGCTCTTTCCTCCTGTACTTCCACGGAGCATCCGCTTAACAGAAAGCTGACCATAAGCAGCGCCAAAACCGTATGAAAAAAGCTCTTCATCCGGCACCTCCTACGGAATATAAGATAATGGAATACGGACAGTGAAAGTGGTTCCTTCCCCTTCCTTGCTTGCAACCTGAATGATTCCGTGATGCATAGTCACAGAGCTTCTGGTGATTGCAAGACCCAGTCCGGTTCCGCCAATTTCTTTGGAATGGGATTTGTCCACACGATAAAAACGTTCAAAAATCCTTCCAATAGATTCCTCTGGAATACCCATACCAGAATCTGCAACCTTCACGTAAAAATACTTGTGATCTGCATCCAGCGTTACACGCACCCAGCCATCATCTACATTGTATTTGATACCGTTTTCTACCAAATTGCTGATTGCCAGAGTAAATTTCACCTCATCCACATCAGCCTCCACAGGGCGGAAGCTATCCAGGATCAGATCAATATTTCTCTTATCTGCAATGGGACGGAGCCTCTTCAGAATATCTTCCAGCAGCTGGTTGATATCCAGGTGCTCCACATTCAGATCTGCCGCCTTCTTGTCCATCTTTACAAGAGACAGAAGATCTGTAATGATCTTGTTTTCTCTGTCAATTTCCGCAGTGATATCTCCCATAAACTCCTGATAAAGCTCCTCGGGAACCCCCTGCTGGCCCACCAGGGAATCAGCCAGGACCTTCATAGATGTGAGAGGTGTTTTCAGCTCATGGGACACATTGGAAACAAATTCATTTCTGGATTCATCCAGGATTTTCATTCTGGAAAGCATTTTGTTAAATGCGTCTGTGATCAGGGCAGTCTCTGTATAATCAGGTACAGAAATCTCCTCATTCTGATAGCCATCTGTAAGATCCTCTATAGATTTGGTAACACGGGCAAACGGCCTCACAAGCACAGTGGACAACACATAGCCCAGAAGAATGGCAAGCACGATAATAATGCCTGTGATCAGAAGGCTTTTCTGTTCCAATTCCCGGATGTTCTCCGCAATTTCCTCAGAAGAAAAACTGATGAGCATGGCACCCTGCAGCTGCTTTACTTCCGGGCTCTTTACCGGAAGAGCCATTTCAATTTTCTGAGTCTTGCTGTTGTAGCGGCTTGCTTCGTCTCCTTTGAAGCAATTGATCACCATACTGGAAATCAATGTTTTCCCCTCATCTACACCGTAGGTATCCTTGATGATCCTGTAATCCCTGTCAAGAAGAAGAATCCTTCCGTCATAAACATTAGACAACAACTCCAGCTTGCTGTTCACTGTCTGCGAGCTGGAGTCATTCATATAATTCTCTTTAATTAACAGGTTGCATAAAATGTCACATTGTTTCCGTACTGTTTCCTTGCGCACTGAAATTGCATTATCTTCATATGCCACAAGCATAACTCTGGTAACAATCACACTTGGCACGATTCCCAGAATAACCAGGATGATCAGAATACGAAAGCGCAGACTTTTTAAAAAGCTTGGTTTCTTCTTCTCAGCCATTTTCGCTTATGCCTGGAAATAATATCCCACACCCCATTTGGTGTGTACATATTTCGGCTCACTGGGATTCGCCTCAATTTTCTCACGCAAACGACGGATATGTACATCCACAGTACGAACATCTCCCGGATACTCATATCCCCATACGATGTTTAACAGATTCTCACGGCTGTATACCTTGTTCGGATTAAATACCAGAAGCTCCAGCACATCAAATTCCTTGGCAGTCAGATTGATCTCCTTGCCGGCAATAAATACCCTGCGGCTCTCACAGTCCATTCTCAGATCTCCCGCCTCAATGGTCTTGGCTTTCTCTTTTTCTTCCTTTCCACTTCCTACACGGCGCATGATTGCCTTGATCCTGGCCTTTACTTCAAGAATATTAAATGGTTTGGTAATATAGTCATCTGCGCCATATTCCAGTCCCAGGATCTTATCCATGTCCTCACCTTTGGCTGTAAGCATTACAATGGGAACATTGGAAAATTCTCTGATCTGCTGACACACTTCAAAACCGTCCATCTTGGGAAGCATAAGGTCCAGAAGAATAATGTCATACTTCTTCTCCTTAGCCATTTCCAGTGCCTCCTCACCGTCATAGGCACAGTCAACCTCCATTCCGTCCTGTTCAAGGCTAAAACGGATTCCTTTTACAATCAGTTTCTCATCATCTACTACCAATACTTTCCTGCTCATTCAGAATCTCCCTTATCCTGCTGATATCTTATCTTTTATTTTGGAAAAGGTACCTTCCTTGATACCTTCTACATTCATAATCTCTTCTATGGAGGAAAAGCCTCCATGTTCCTGTCTGTATGCAATAATAGCTTCTGCCTTGGACTGCCCGATTCCGCTTAGTGTGGACAAAAGTGACGCATCTGCAGTATTCAGATCAATTTTCTCCTCTGACATTCCTGCGTTCTCTGGATCATTTCTGTTTCCTGCCGGGACTGTTCCCTCTTCCTGAGAAGACCGTATCCCTTCTGGTACTTTCACTGACAAGCTTTCCAGCTCCGTCTCAATTTCTTCTCTGGTAGGAACATAAATCTGCTGCCCGTCGGAAAGCTCTCGCGCCCTGTTTAGATATTCCTCTGCCGCCTCCGGCAAATATCCGCCAGCAGCATCCAGTGCCTGAAAAATACGGCTTCCCGCATCCAACTCATACACGCCAGGATTTACAACAGCACCACACACATCTACCAATATCTTCTGTGGGATTTCTTCCCCGTCAGATGCGAGCTCCACTTCCCCATCGGGCTTCCCGTCCTGCATATCCAGAGCTTCTGCATTCACAGTTGTATCGCTGCTCTGAGAGGCAGTTTCCGAAAGCGCCTCAGATGAAGCTTCTCCCATTTTCTCGGCGCTTTCACTGCTTTCTTCAAGAAAGACCTCGTCTCCCCTGGCGCATCCTGTCCATACCCCAGTGCCAAGGCCAAGCAGTAAAACCATCAGGATTCTGCAGTGCCATATTCTTTTTCTATCATTTCCCATGCCGGTTCCCCTTTCTGTACTGGTTCCCCGTCACTCATACTTTCCTTACCTATTTTAACGAAACTTTACATTTTTTACAATACCATTTCTAAATTTTATCAGCCTTTTATTTTTCCCACTTAAATATGACGATTCCAAGAATTGCCACAGCCATTCCCAGAACCTTTTGCCAGGTAAAGGGTTCCTTTTCCACTCCGAACCAGCCAAAAAGCTCAATGATATAGGCAACGATCAGCTGGGAAATGACGATGAGCATTGCTGCTTTGGCTGCTCCCAGACTTCCCATACTCTGAATTACCGTGATCGTGATAAACGCTCCTATCACGCCTCCAAGAAGGGTGTATTTATTTTCTACCTGCCACAGCGCCCCAATGCTGTCTCTTCCGGTGAAAATCCAAGCTGCCACGCACACCAGAAATGCAGAAAGCTGTACCCAGCCTGTAGATACCCAGAGACTGGTCTGCTTCGTCACTTCTGTATTGAAAACACCCTGGATACTCATCAATGCACCCGACAATAAAGCAATAAGAATCCCCCACATTTTCTTTTCTCCTTCCACAAACAGATAAGAAAAAGAGATACCTTTTGGCACCTCTTTTTCTTAGTATATGCAGGAGAAAAAATTATATTCTGCTTATTTCATAAGCTATTCTTCTTTTTTCGCCTCTTCTCTATCCTCATTTTTTAATAATAATATCCCAGGGAATGCTCGTACTCCAGGATCAGGTTGGCATTTGCTCTTTCATAATCGTTCAATGCCACTGTATTATCGAAGGTAGACGGATCATACAATGGGGAGTACCAGAGCTTGCCGCCAAAATAACGTTTCAGCTGATCCATGTTAAACTGTCTGCCTCTTCTTGCATAAATTTCATTTCGTGCATAGAGAAGCTGGTCCTTCGTTAATCCCTTCAGCTGATCGGTTGTCAGATAGGTAGAATTACTATCTGGGAAAATATATCCGTTTGAATCATTTACAGCTGCTTCCACTCTCTCCTGTGGTGTCATGGTAGGAGTTGGAAGCGGTGTCGGGGTTGCCGTTGGCAACGGTGTCGGAGTGGCTGTTGGCAACGGTGTCGGGGTTGCCGTCGGCAGTGGTGTTGGAGTGGCTGTTGGCAACGGAGTGGCTGTTGGCAGCGGGGTGGCTGTTGGTACCGGCGTCTCCGTTGGTGCCGGTGTTTCTGTTGCTTCTGGTTCCTTTGTCGCCTCAGCTGCTTCTGTAGGTGTCACATCATTTTTTACTCCGTCAGAACCGGTTTTCTTGTCCCCATTCTGGCTGGCCGTGCTCTCTCCTGTGACAACCGTTCCGCTGTCTGATGTATTTGTGCCGGACTTCATCACTCTCCATACTACCAGTACGGTTGCAATGATGATCACCACGCTGACAGAGATGCTGATGATCCATTTTTTCATATTTCCGGAGCTCTCATCTCCATAATCATCTGTATCCTGTGAATACTGCTTATTTTTACGACGGCGCCCTTTTCCGTTCTCTTCTTCATAATAAGGAGCCTCTCCGTAAGGATTTTCCTCATAAGGATTTGTATTGTAGGAATCCTGTCCATAAGGATTTTCTCCATAGCCATCCCCATTGTAAGGATTCTCCCCATAACCATTTCCACCATATGTGTTCTGACCGTAGGTATTTCCATTGTAGCTGGCATCACCATAAGGATTCTGGTTATAGGACTGCTCTTCGTAAGAATTTCCAGTCTCTTCTGTCTGGTATTTCTTCTCATAGCCTGAATTCCGGTTCTTGTCAGCTGCCTGTGCAGTATGTACCTTTTCATCTTTTCCAGCTTTCTTTAAAAGCTGTGTTCCGGCTTCTCCGGACTCATCCGAAGTATCTCTGGATATATATCCAAGTGCAGGTTCCAAATCCTGTTCTGTCGTTTTCTCCAGGCTGGGCACTTCCGGACTTTCCCCAGGCCCTTCTTCTCTTTGCACAGGTGCTCCGCAAACAGGACAAAAACGTGCCTCTTCATCCAGTTTCGTTCCACATTGATCACAAAACATACTCTTCCTCCCGTTCACTTTCAATTTTTATAAAAGCTGAAAGCAAATTAACATTTCATACTTTTTTTATCATTATAAAGCCCATCCATTCTTTTTTCAAGACAGCAAAATGAAAAGGCGAAGGAGCTTAAAAAAAAGCCCTCAGCCTTGCAGCTTTCACCACAATCTGAGAGCTTTTTTCTGAACAGATATGCCCTTTTTACTCCAGACACTCATCCAGGATTTCTGTCATCTGGTCAATGTCAGCTTTTGTAATTACAAGGGGTGGCACGATACGAAGAACATCGCTTCCCGCTGAAATTACCAGCAGTTTTTTCTCCAATGCTTTCTTTACCACCTGGCCCACCGGGCGTCCTGCGATAACGATTCCCTGCATGAATCCCATGCCTCGTCTTGCCATCGCACACTCATGCTTCTCTACAAGCTCATCCAGCCTTTTTTCCAGATATGGAGTCAGTTCCTGTACGTGTGTCAGGATCATATCCTTCTCGTAAATATCGAAGACCTTGCTTACCGCAGCACATACAAAAGGATTTCCACCATAAGTAGTTCCATGATCTCCTGGTTTCAAAGAAGCCGCAGCCAGCTTCTTATTCAATACAAAAGCACCTACCGGAACACCGCATCCCAGAGCCTTTGCACAGGTCATGATGTCTGGCTGAACCCCATACGCCTGCCATGCGAAATAATGACCGGAACGTCCCATTCCACACTGAATTTCATCCAGAATAAGAACAATATCTTTTTCGTCACAAAGGGCACGAACCCCTTCCAGAAACTCTCTTGTGGCAGGATAAATTCCGCCTTCACCCTGAACAGTTTCCATGATAATGGCACAGGTTTTCTCTGTGATCTGTGCCTTTACACTGTCAAGATCATTGAAATCTGCAAATCTGACACCACCCATCAGTGGCTCAAATGACTCACGGTAATGAGCATTTCCGGTAACAGAAAGAGCTCCGATGGACCTTCCGTGGAAGGAATGATTCATGGCAATAATCTCATGATCTGCGTGTCCATCTCTCTCATAAGCATATTTTTTTGCAGCTTTTAAGGCACCCTCAATAGCCTCTGTACCACTGTTTGTGAAAAATGCCTTGTCCATATGGCTGGCATTTACCAGCTTGGCACCAGCCTCAATGATCGGTTCATTGTAATACAAATTGGAAATATGCGTCAGCTTATCAATCTGCCCTTTCAAAGCCTCATCATATCCCGGATAATGATATCCCAGGGAATTTACTGCAATTCCTGCCGCAAAATCCAGATACTCTGCGCCTTCAGAATCATAAAGACGAACACCCTGTCCACGCTCAAATACAACAGGAAAACGGTTATAAGTATGAAGAATGCTTGCCTCTGATTCTTCCATCTGATTATTCATGTTCATGGTTATATTTCTCCCCATCCTCTCTTAAAATAGCGGTTCCGATACCTTTATTGGTAAAGATTTCCAGAAGCAGACTGTGTGGAATTCTTCCGTCCAGGATATGAACACGGTTAACTCCATGCTCAATGGCTTCAATACAGTTGTTCAGCTTCGGTATCATTCCGCCTCCTACATATCCATCCTGGATCAGCTTCCGGGCTTCCTGGATATAAAGCTCGGAAATCAGAGATGACGAGTCATCTTTATCCTTATAAACTCCCTCGATATCAGAAAGAAATGCAAGCTTTTCTGCATGTACAGCCTCTGCGATCGCACAGGCAGCATCATCTGCATTGATGTTGTAGCTGTCATAATTGTCATCAAATCCAATAGGAAATATGATAGGAAGGAAATCTTTTTCCAAAAGATCATAAAGGATTTTCGGATTTACACTTGTAATATCTCCTACAAATCCAATATCCTCACCATTGGAATATTTCTTCTTGCATTTCAAAAGACCGCCGTCTTTTCCGCTGATACCAACAGCCTGTACGCCAAGGGACTCCACATGGGTAACAAGCTCTTTATTTACTTTTGCCAGAACCATCTCTGCAATCTCCATGGTCTGGGCATCCGTCACACGAAGTCCGTTGATGAATTTCGCCTCCATGCCAACCTTTCCTACCCATTTGCTGATTTCCTTGCCTCCGCCATGTACGATGATAGGTTTAAAGCCAACCAGCTTCAGAAGAACAACATCCTTAATTACATTTGCCTTCAGTTCTTCATCCAGCATGGCACTTCCGCCATACTTTACTACTACGATCTTGCGATTAAAACGCTGTATATAAGGAAGCGCCTCAATCAGCACTTCTGCCTTATCCAGATACTTCTGATTTACCATTTTTCATTCCCTTTCTTTCGCATTTTCTGATTATCAGGAACGATAATCTGCGTTAATTTTTACATAATCATAGGTAAGGTCACAGCCCCATGCAGTTGCTGTCGCATCTCCCATTTTCACATCTGCAATAGCAGTTACCTCATCCTCAGAAAGGATTTTGGTAGCTTCTGCCTCATCATATCCTGTAGAAACACCATTCTCAATAATCTTTAATTTTCCTGCACGGCTCTCAAAATAAAGGTCCACTTTTTCCGGATCAAACTGTACTCCGGAATATCCCATGGCACAGAGAATGCGTCCCCAGTTTGCATCGTGACCGTAAATAGCGGCCTTTGTAAGAGAAGAAGTTACAACAGATTTGCTCAGTGTAACGGCGTCTTCTTTTGTCCTTGCACCGATGATTTTTACTTCAAAAAGTGCAGTAGCACCCTCACCATCTCCTGCGATTTTCTTGGAAAGACAGGTATTGATATAGTTCAGAGCTTCCATAAATTTATCAAAATCAGCACCCTCTTCTGTGATTTCCGGGTTGCCTGCCATACCATTTGCAAGAAGAAGAACGGTATCATTTGTGGAGGTATCTCCGTCGACAGAAACCATATTAAAGGTGTCCTTAATATTTGCACTCAACGCTTTCTGAAGCATTTCTTTGGAAATGGCCGCATCTGTTGTCACGAAGCCAAGCATGGTGCACATATTTGGATGAATCATTCCGGATCCCTTGCACATTCCTCCTACCGTAACTGTTTTTCCGCTAATTTCAATCTGTACGGCAACCTCTTTTTTCACGGTATCTGTAGTCATGATTGCCTTAGCAGCCTCTGTTCCTGCCTCCAGAGAACCATCAAGCTTAGGAGCCATGGCCTTCACTCCATTTACAATTCTGTCAATAGGGATCTGCATTCCGATTACGCCAGTAGATGCAACTAATACGCTGTCTGCCGGAATTCCAAGGATCTCAGAAGCTGCGTCTGCCGTTGCCTTACAGTAGCCGTATCCCTCTGCGCCTGTACAGGCATTTGCAATTCCACTGTTACAGATCACAGCCTGTGCTGCCGGATGATTATAAACCACATTCTGGTCCCATTTCACAGGAGCTGCCTTCACCACATTTGTGGTAAAAGTACCAGCTGCCACACAGGGAACCTCACTGTAAACCATAGCCATATCGGTACGGCCTTTGTATTTAATCTCTGCCGCTGTTGCTGCTGCCTGAAAACCTTTTGCAGCAGTAACACCACCTGTAATAATTTTCATAACAAATATTCCTCCCTTTTCCCTGTGTACCTTACGGATACATAGGAACCTGTAATAAGCCTTCTGTTTCCTTAAATCCAAACATAAGATTCATGTTCTGTACTGCCTGTCCTGCAGCGCCCTTTACAAGGTTATCAATGGCGCCCATCATAATAATTCTGTGAGTTCTTGGGTCAATCTTGAAGTTCACATCTACGTAATTACTTCCCTCTACCCATTTTGTCTGTGGGCAAACATCCTTGTCCAGAACACGCACAAATGTTTCGTTTTCATAGCAGGCATCATAAGCTGCTTTTACCTCTTCGTAGGTCACATCCTTTGTCAGAGACGCATATGCAGTTACCAGGATACCTCTGTTCATAGGGACAAGATGAGGGGTAAAGTTAATGGTCACTTCCTGTCCGCAGGCATATCCAAGCTGATCCTCAATCTCCGGTGTATGTCTGTGTGTTGCAACACCATATGCCTTGATGTTTTCATTGACTTCACAATAAAGATTGTCTATCTTTGCACCTCTTCCGGCACCTGTTGTTCCGGATTTTGCATCAATAATGATGGTATTGGGATCGATCATTCCAGCCTTTAACAAGGGATAAATAGAAAGCGTTGAGCAGGTTGGATAACATCCCGGATTGGCAATTAAACGAGCCTTCTTAATATCCTCTCTGTTAATCTCGCAAAGGCCATATACGGCTTCATCAATGAACTGAGGTGATTTATGCTCGATTCCATACCATTTTTCATACTTCTTTACATCCTTAATACGGAAATCTGCGCTCAGGTCAATCACCTTTGCCCTGGAAAGAATCCCTTCATTTACCAGAGAAGCGCACAGTCCCTGAGGAGTGGCCGTGAAGATCACATCTACCTCATCTGCAAGAGTTTCCATATTATCATCCATACATTTGGCATCTACCAGTTTAAAAAAATTCTGATAGATTCCTGCATATTTTTTATCAATATAACTTCTGGAGCCGAACCATGCCACTTCTACCTCTTTATGTCCCAAAAGAAGACGAACGATCTCATTTCCGGCATATCCGGTAGCTCCGATAATTCCAGCTTTTATCATTTGTTTAACCTCCGTATTCAAAATGATGTACAGATTATACATCTTCTTTGCATATTATGCAATAGTGATTTTTGCTTTATTTTTCCCTCTGAGAACATGATTTCGTGTATTTTATCCTGTGTTTACCTATTAAATGATGCATTTTTATGCAAAGTTCTTTTCAATTTTTTTCAAATTTTCTATTGCATATTTATGAAAAATGTTGTATATTATTCTCTGTTGATAACACGGCGAAGGAAATCATGGTTATCGCAATGAATATTTATTCAAAATTAATACGAATTATAGCCCTATCTGTTTCAGAGGGATAAGAGAAAAGAGGTAAATATTATGAAAGAAAAAGTTGTACTTGCATATTCAGGTGGTCTTGACACAACAGCCCTGATTCCGTGGCTGAAAGAAACCTTCGATTATGATGTAGTTTGCTGCTGTGTAAACTGTGGACAGGGAAATGAACTGGATGGGCTGAAAGAAAGAGCAAAACTTTCCGGTGCTTCCAAATTATATATTGAAGATATCGTAGATGACTTCTGTGACAACTACATTATGCCATGTGTAGAAGCAGGCGCTGTATATGAGCACAAATATCTTCTTGGTACTTCCATGGCTCGTCCTGCTATTGCTAAGAAGCTTGTTGAGATTGCGAGAAAAGAGAATGCCGTTGCAATCTGCCATGGCGCTACCGGTAAAGGTAACGATCAGATCCGTTTTGAACTTGGAATCAAGGCACTTGCTCCAGATATCAAGATCATTGCTCCGTGGCGTATGACTGATGTATGGACCATGCAGTCCCGTGAAGATGAGATCGCATTCTGCCAGGCTCACGGAATTAACCTTCCATTTGACGCAAAACACAGCTACAGCCGTGACCGTAACCTGTGGCACATCAGCCATGAGGGACTTGAGCTTGAGGATCCTTCCCAGGCTCCAAACTATGACGATATGTTAGTTCTCAGCGTTACTCCTCAGAAAGCTCCAGATAAGGAAACTGAGATCACCATGACATTTGAGGCCGGTGTTCCGAAAACCTTAAACGGAAAAGCAATGAAGGTTTCCGAGATCATCACAGAGCTGAATAAGATCGGCGGAGAGAACGGAATCGGTATCATTGATATCGTAGAGAACCGTGTTGTAGGTATGAAATCCCGTGGTGTTTATGAGACTCCTGGCGGAACCATCCTGATGGCAGCTCATGAGCAGCTTGAGGAGCTGATCCTTGATCGTGAGACTCTCGAAACAAAGAAAAAACTCGGAAGTCAGTTCGCTCAGGTTGTTTACGAGGGAAAATGGTTCACACCTCTTCGTGAGGCAATCCAGGCATTCGTTGAGTCCACTCAGAAATATGTAACTGGTGAGGTGAAATTCAAGCTTTACAAGGGCAACATCATCAAAGCTGGCACAACTTCTCCATACAGCCTGTACAATGAGTCTCTTGCATCCTTCACAACCGGTGATATGTATGATCACCATGATGCAGACGGATTCATCACTCTGTTCGGCCTGCCTCTGAAGGTTCGTGCTATGAAGCTTGCTGAGGTTGAGAGCCAGAAACAAACAAACGACTGATCTTGATTCTCCGCCTGGGTTGGATCGCTCCAGCGACATAATTCTTCTTTGCCGCAGTGTGATCCGGCCTGATAGGGCTTTTGGTGTAATAGGGAATTCCAACGGAATTTCCTGTTACATCAAACAAAAGGCAACTCCTGGAGTCTTTTATGTCTCCGGAAGCTGCCTTCCTTTTCGCCTGAATCCCGTTGCCGGCAGAAAAATTTCCCTGCCGGCAGTATTTTTATTCAATCTTTAATTTCTTCTTTTCCAGTCTTCCATATACCCATTCACGGAACAATGCATACAAAACAGACACCAGCGGGATAAAGATCAGCATTCCCACAACTCCCATAAGATTTCCTCCGAGGCTAACTGCCGCCAGCACCCAGATTGCCGGAAGTCCTACTGAGCCGCCAACTATATGAGGGTAGATCAGATTTCCCTCTACCTGCTGTATAACTACAAATAATACCAGGAACATTACAGCCTTTACCGGACTTACCATCAAAATCAGGAAAAATCCGGTCCAGCAGGCAATAATCCCGCCCAATATTGGAATCAGGGCCATAAATCCAATCATCACTGCAATGAGCATTGCATAGGGAAACTGTCCAACAGTTAATGCAACAAAGAATATGAGTCCCAGAAGAGTTGCCTCAATACATATTCCTGTAATAAAGCTGGAAAAAATTTTGCTTGCCAAAGTACACACATGCCCCATGTACTCCACAACCTTTTCCGAAAAAATCGCATAAGCCGTTTTTAACACCTGTTTTCCCAGCGTTTCCTTCTGTAAAAGAATATAGCAGGCAAATACAAAACCGATGGCAAAATTAACAACCATGTTCACAAGTCCCATTGTCACCGTAATCGTAGAACTCACCAGATTGTCCGCACCGTTTTTCAATACGTTAGCAATGGAGTCGATTATCTTCTGAGGCTGTATATTAATGGAAGAGATCCATTTCACGATTTCAGAATCTCCACTGAAAGTATTGGATGCCCATTTTTGTATCAGCGGAATTTCTTCTTCTACTTTCTTTACAATATTTACTACTGTGCTTCCCATCTCCGGAACAACTACCAGCGCTACAACAAGAATCACAAGCGCTACCAGAACGATAGACAGAAGCAGACTCACCGGCCTTGCAAACTTTACTGCAGCCTTCTTTCCTTTTTCCTTTGCCTTACCAAACAGGTGTCTTTCCAGAAAGGACATGGGAACGTTCAGCACAAAGGCCATGGCGCCTCCCACTATAAATGGCAAAAGCAATCCCCATACGACTTTCACGTATTTCAGGATCACATTTAAGTTCTGCATTCCCACATAGAGCAGCACAGCAAATGCAATAAGCCAGCGCACCTTTTTCATAGTTTCCTTATTTAGTTCCACTTACTTCCTCCACTCCTTCTGATGAATCAGACCGTTTTCTTCATCTTATCACACCGGTAAGGTTTTGACCAGTTATCTCTTTCTTTTTCCTATTTATTCTGATAGAATGGATTTACTTAAATTTAAGGAGAAGAACTATAAATGTCCGTATTTTCCGATTTATTAGAACAATATATCAAAGAAAAGGAAATCAAAATATATTCCATGGCTGCTGCCTGCCAGATAGACCGCTCCATGCTGTACCGAATCATCAGTGGAAAGCGCAATCCGCCTTCACCGGAAATTTTTTTCCGCATTTCCAAATATCTCCAGCTTGCACCTGCAGAATACGAGCAGCTCCTTAATGCTTACGAGCTCACCCGGCTGGGTGCTTCCATTTATTACAAGAGAAAAAGTGTGGAAGATTTTTTCATCCGTTTTCCAAGCCATCTGGCTGTGGGCAATATCCAGCCGCTTTTTCATAAGGCGGCCTTTTCACCAGATCTTCCAAGTTCCCAGACTGCCTGCGTTCCTATTTTTTCTCAGACAGAGCTCAACTACTATATCCATGGGATTCTCCTTCTGGAAGCAGCGAAGGAAAAGGGCACTCTCCAGCTTCTTATACAGCCAGACTGTCCCTTTTTGTTTGGTATGCTCTCAAGCATGCGTCTGTACAGCTCCGTAAATATCCTGCATATAGTCTGTTTCAGCACAACAGATCAGCTCACTCCTCAGAACCAACTGTATAATCTTAAATACCTAGAAGCTATGCTGCCGCTTTTCTTTGCAAATCTGGACTATCATCCTTATTATTTTTACGATGATGTTGTGGCTCACTATCAGAATTTTAATGGCTTTCCCTGCATGATTCTCACTTCAGAGTATGCCATTGTGTGCACTTCTGATTATCAGAAGGGATTTCTTTATAAGGGCAGTGGTCCATTGCAGCTTTTGAAGGATATGTACAGTTCTTACCTTGATAAATGCAAGTCTTTATTCCATGTGATCGATTATCTTCCTATGGATGGCTCCTTGCAGCAAATGTATCAGATTTCTCCCTCCTATGTTCTTCAGCCGGAAGCTTGTCTGATGCCTTTTATCACAGATGACTTTCTGGAAAAAGCAGTGTACCCACAGATTCCACAGCGGGAAGCTTTTATTCGCCAGGCTTCTTTCCTTCTCAGGGAAAACAGAAAGCTTCTGACGCAAGGGCATTTTTCCATCTATTTTACACTGCCAGGTCTGAAGCAGTTTCTGGATACCGGACGGATTTATGAGATTCCAGAGGAAGTATATCGGCCTCTTTTGCCAGAAGAGAGGAAAGCGCTTTTGGAAGCCATGCTTTCTTACTGCCAGAAAGGCATTTACCGCCTTCTGAAGCGTCCTCTTAACCAGCTCACAGCTAATCTTCACCTTGTTGTGAATCATAGTATGGGGTATCTTCTTTTTCGTGACATCCGTGGACAGATTCTGTGTCTGACCTTTAATGAGCCAAGCCTGGTAAACACCTTCCTGGACTATGTGGAGAATCTGAAAGACGGTCATCTCTATTCCGGAGAAGAGACAGCTCAGATGGTACAGAAGCTTATTGATACTCTTTAAAAAACGAAAATACCGCCAGACAGGAACTGACATTTCTCCCTGTCTGCGGTATTTTATGCAGAATTTATAATTCCTCCCATATTGGAACACTCTTTCATTATAGATTATTTTTTCCTGCTTTCAACTGTGGACAAATTTGTGGACACGTTTTTGTCATTTCCTGAACAGTTAATTTTTATTCATCTTTTCTTTATATTCGTGTATATTTTTCAAACACGATCTAGTTTAGTTGACACCACTTTTCTCAAACGGTATAATGTCTGATAGATGTCGCCCACAAATTTATGCAGTAACGGGGGACGTATCTAAGTTCGCAGAAATGCTTTTTAGGACACACCCTATGTCAGATTTGACTTGAAGATTTTTATAAAGGAGGTCCATTTACAGAATGAAACAGATATCAGGCAACAAATTGCTTGTAAAAGCACTGAAAGAAGAAGGCGTTGAATACATTTTCGGATATCCCGGAGCGTGTACCATTGATATCAGTGATGAACTATATAAGCAGGATGACATCACCGTTATCCTGCCCCGACATGAGCAGGCACTTGTCCATGCAGCGGATGCCTATGCAAGAACTACCGGAAAAGTAGGTGTCTGTCTGGTAACAAGCGGCCCCGGAGCTACCAACCTTGTCACAGGTCTTGCAACAGCCAATTATGACAGCGTTCCCCTGGTATGCTTCACCGGACAGGTAGCACGGCACCTCATTGGAAATGACGCATTCCAGGAGGTAGACATTGTAGGAATCACACGCAGCATTACCAAATATGGAATCACAGTTCGCAACCGTGAAGATCTTGGCCGTATTATTAAGGAAGCATTCTATATTGCCCGTACCGGACGCCCAGGCCCTGTACTGATTGATCTTCCCAAGGATGTTATGGCTGAACTGGGAAGCCCTGAGTATCCCAGGAATGTAAATATCCGTGGCTACAAACCAAATACAAGCGTACACATTGGCCAGCTGAAACGTGCCATCAAGACACTGAACAAGGCAAAGCGTCCCCTTTTCCTTGCAGGCGGTGGTATCAATATTGCACGTGCCAATGATATTTTCCTCCAGGTTGTTGAGAAAACCGGTGTTCCCGTTGTCACAACCATCATGGGACGAGGTGCTATCTCTACCAATCATCCGCTGTTTATTGGAAATCTGGGAATGCACGGTGCCTATGCAGCGAATATGGCAGTAAGCAACTGTGATGTTCTCTTTTCTATCGGTACCCGTTTTAATGACCGAATCACAGGCAAGCTTCATGAATTTGCTCCAAATGCCCAGATTATCCACATTGATATTGATACTGCTTCTATTTCCCGTAATATCCATGTAGATGTTCCCATTGTAGCAGATGCCAAAGAAGCCATTACCAAAATGGCGGAATACGTGGAGGACTGCACCTGTAAGAAATGGCTCAATGAAATCAGTCACTGGAAGGAGGAGCATCCCCTTGCAATGCGCCCTAATGACCGTCTCAGCCCGATAGACATCATCGGTGAGATTAACCGTCAGTTCCAGGAAGCTATCATTGTTACAGATGTAGGGCAGCACCAGATGTTGGTTTCCCAGTATGCAGAGATCACTCCTGGCAAACAGCTGATCATGTCAGGCGGACTGGGAACCATGGGCTATGGTTTCCCTGGTGGTGTAGGTGCCAAGATCGGCAATCCAGACAAACCAGTTATTGTTATCTCCGGTGACGGTGGTATGCAGATGAATATCCAGGAATTTGCCACAGCAGTGTTGGAAGAGCTTCCTATTATTCTCTGTGTATTTAACAACGAATATCTTGGCATGGTCCGTCAGTGGCAGAAGCTTTTCTACGGAAAGCGTTACAGCATGACTAACCTGCGCTCCGGTGCTCTTTCCCGACGCACGAATGGGGAAGAATATCCCAAATATACACCGGATTTTGTAAAGCTTGCAGAGAGCTACGGTGCCAAAGGCATTCGTGTTTTCAACAAATCAGAGGTTGCAGCAGCTTTTGAAGAAGCAAAGAAAAATTCCAAAGTTCCTACTTTGATCGAGTTTGTTATCGATCCGGAGGAAATGGTTTATCCGATGGTGAAACCTGGCGGAACTCTAGAAGATTTAATTATGGATTGTTAGGAGGTTTTTCCCATGGCAGATAAAGGAATGAAAAAAAGATGGATTTCTCTCTATGTGGAGAATCAGGTCGGTGTTCTGTCCAAAATATCCGGACTTTTTTCCGGAAAAAGCTATAATCTGGATAGTCTTACCGTTGGAACTACCGAAGATCCTACCGTGTCACGTATGACCATCGGAACCTTCAGTGATGATGAAACCTTCGAGCAGATAAAAAAACAGCTTAACCGCATGGTAGAGGTTATCAAAGTTATTGATTTTACCGATATGTTTGTAAGAATGAAAGAAATCCTTTATATCAAGGTTTTCAACTGTTCTTCTGAGGATAAGGTAGAGCTTTTCCAGATTGCAGAAACTTTCAAGGCAAGAGTCATTGACTATGGCAAGAACAGCCTGCTTCTGGAATTTGTACAGACTGCAACTAAGAATGATGCAGTTGTAAAGCTGATCAAAGAAGAATTCGGCCATATTGAAGTAGTCCGTGGTGGAAGTGTTGGAATTGAATCTATTAGTATGATGGAAAGATAGTTTTCCGGAAGATTCCAGACTATGTGAAAATTCATAGAGATTTTCCAGGCCGGATTAAATGATTTATTAATTGACAAAGATGTCCCCTCCTGTAAGAGTATCCCCCAATGCTTTCTGCAAGGCGACGTCACAATTTGTGTGAAGTTTTGTCTGGATGAAGGCGCCGTAGCGGGCTGCGGCAACTGAACTCGGGCAAAACAAACTGCAAAGTAGGGCGTACAGATTGCAGGAATGATTTTTAGGGCACGCTCTGATGCATGGAAGGGGACTTTTTATGAGGAATGGATTATTATGAAAAATACACAACAGATACCGTTAAAAAACTCGTTAATTTTGCTGCTGACAGCAACTATCTGGGGAACTACCTTTGTTGCCCAAAGTGAAGGTGGGGACGCAGTAGGTGCTTTCACCTTTAATGCGGTGCGAAACCTTATTGGTTCTCTGGTACTGATTCCGGTTATCTTTCTGCTGAAGCTCCTGAATCCGCCAGCCACTGATACAACTTCTGACAGCACTCCGGCACAGGGAAATGTCTTTTCCCGCAATCGAGCTTTAATTCTTGGCGGCATTTCCTGCGGTATCTGCCTATGTCTGGCATCCAACTTCCAGCAGGTGGGCATCCTGTATACATCAGTGGGAAAAGCAGGTTTCATCACCGCCTGTTACATTGTGATCGTGCCTATTCTGGGACTTTTTATGAAGAAAAAATGCAATCCTTTTATCTGGGTAGCTGTTGGTCTTGCACTTGTAGGACTTTACCTCCTGTGCATTACAAATGGATTCTCCATTGGAAAGGGAGATATTCTGGTATTGATCTGTGCTTTTCTTTTCTCCCTGCACATATTAGTCATTGATTATTTCTCGCCGAAGGTAGATGGAGTCAAAATGTCCTGCATTCAGTTTCTCGTGTGCGGACTTCTCACGGCAATCCCTGCCTTGATTTTCGAGCACCCGCAGCTTTCTGATTTTCATGGAGCCTGGGGCGCTATCCTCTATGCAGGCATCATGTCCTGTGGTGTTGCCTACACACTTCAGATCGTAGGCCAGAAAAACATGAATCCAGCAGTTGCCTCCCTGATTCTCAGCCTGGAATCCTGCATCTCTGTTCTCGCAGGCTGGATCATCCTCGGACAGAATCTTACCAGAAAAGAGATTTTGGGATGCGTGATCATGTTCGGAGCCATTGTCCTGGCACAGCTGCCGCAGAAAGAAAAGAGTAGAAATTAAAAAATACTTTCTGCAAACACGCTCTAGCCAAAAAGGATTTTCAGAGCATCCTTCTCTCTGAAAATCCTTTTTTATTAGCCATTATACAGCTGATAATATTTTCCCTTTTGTGCGATCAGTTCCTCATGGGAACCTCTCTCTATGACACGGCCCTGCTCCAGAACCATGATGCAGTCACTGTTTCTTACAGTAGATAATCTGTGAGCAATGGCAAATGTAGTCCTGCCTTCCATCAGCTTATCCATACCATCCTGAACCAGCTTCTCGGTGCGGGTATCAATGGAGCTGGTTGCCTCGTCCAGAATCAAAACCGGCGGATCTGCTACAGCCGCTCTCGCAATGGCAAGAAGCTGTCTCTGCCCCTGGCTCAGATTAGCACCGTTGTTGCGGAGCATGGTCTGGTATCCATCTGGCAGTCTTCTGATGAAGCCATCTGCATTTGCAAGCTTGGCAGCGGCAATTACTTCCTCGTCAGTGGCATCCAGCTTACCGTACCGGATATTCTCCATAACAGTAGCTGTAAACAGATTCGTATCCTGAAGAACAATGCCCATAGAACGTCTCAGATCACCCTTTTTAATCTTATTAATGTTGATGCCGTCATAACGAATTTTACCATCCTGAATATCGTAAAAACGATTCAGGAGATTGGTAATGGTGGTCTTTCCTGCACCGGTGGAACCAACAAAGGCAATCTTCTGTCCCGGCTTCGCATACATTTTCACGTCATGAAGCACAATCTTATCATCTTGATAGCCAAAGTCTACACCATCCAGAACAATATCACCTTTCAGTTCAATATAATCTGTAGTATTGGTAGCCTTATGATAATGCTTCCACGCCCAACGGCCGGTACGCTTCTCTGATTCCACAAACTTTCCATTCTCTTCCCTCACATTTACCAGAGTTACATATCCTTCATCAACCTCCGGTTTCTCATCCAGAATGTCAAAAATACGCTTTGCACCGGCAAGAGCCATAACAATACTGTTAAACTGCTGGCTTACCTGATTGATCGGCTGGCTGAAGCTCTTATTAAAGGTAAGGAAGCTCGCAAGACCTCCAAGGGTAAATCCACCAATTCCATTTACTGCAAGCACGCCGCCAGTAATGGCACACAGTACATAGCTGATATTTCCGATCTGTGCACAGGTAGGCATCAGAACATTGGCAAATTTGTTGGCATTATTGGCGCTTTCAAAAAGCAGATCATTCAACTCATTAAACTTATCCAGGCTCTCTTCCTCATGGCAGAAAACCTTTACAACCTTCTGCCCCTCCATCATCTCCTCAATATAACCATTTACAATACCCAGATTCTTCTGCTGTTCCATAAAGAACTTACCGCTCAGTCCGGCAATATTTTTGCTTGCCAGCATCATGACTCCGACCATAACCAGTGTCACAATGGTGAGGGGCACACTAAGGATCAGCATACTGATCAAAACACTGATAATAGTGATCACACTGGAAATCAGCTGGGGAATGCTCTGGCTGATCATCTGTCTCAGTGTATCAATATCATTGGTATACACAGACATAATATCGCCATGTGCGTGAGTATCAAAATACTTAACCGGAAGTGTCTCCATACGTGCAAACATTTCATTTCTGAGATTTCGCAAGGTACCCTGACTGACATAGATCATCAGGCGGTTGTACAGATAAGTACAGCCAACACCCACAGCATAAAAACAGGCAACTTTCAAAATTGCCATGGCAAGAGGATGAAAATCTGGTGTGTCAGACTTCAAAAGAGGCATAATATACTGGTCAATCAATGTTTTCATAAACATGGTTCCCTGAACATTGGCAAGTACACTGACCACGATTCCGATCACAACCAGGATGATATGGACTCTGTAATTTCTGAACACATAGGCAAGCAGCCTCTTCAGCATTTTCCCTGGATTCTCTACCATCGGGCCGGAGCGGAATGCTGCCCCTCTGCCACCTGGACCTTTTACAGGTTTGTTGTTGCTCATGTCTGGTCACCTCCTCTGTTCTCGTCGAAATCTCCTCCGCCCTTTATCTGGGAATTATATACTTCCTGATAAATAGCATTGTTCTTCATCAGTTCCTCATGAGTCCCAAATCCACAGATCCTTCCTTCATCCATAACAATGATACGGTCAGCGCTCTGGATACTGGAAATACGCTGAGCAATGATCAGCTTGGTGGTATCCGGTATCTCCTCTGCAAAAGCTCTTCGGATACGGGCATCTGTGGCGGTATCCACCGCACTTGTGGAATCGTCCAGAATCAGAACCTTCGGTTTCTTAAGAAGGGCTCTGGCAATACACAGACGCTGTTTCTGTCCTCCGGAAACATTGGTTCCACCCTGCTCAATATAAGTGTGGTATTTATCCGGCATTTTCTCAATAAAATCATCTGCACAGGCAAGCTGGCATACACGGCGGCATTCCGCTTCAGAAGCCGTCTTGTTTCCCCAGCGCAAATTCTCCAGAATTGTACCGGAAAACAGCACATTCTTCTGTAACACGACAGCCACCTGATTACGAAGGCTGTCCATATGATAATCCCTTACATCCACACCGCCAACCTTCACAGAACCAGCGCTTACATCATAAAGACGGCTGATCAGGTTTACAAGACTGGACTTGGCACTTCCGGTTCCTCCGATGATCCCGATTGTCTCACCGGCACGGATGGAAAGATTAATGTCCTTCAGAACGGGCTCCTGGCTGTTCTTCTTATAGCTAAAATCCACATGGTCAAATACAATGCTTCCATCTGATACTTCCATAACCGGATTCTCCGGGTCACAAAGATCCGCTTTCTCATTGATAACCTCAGATACACGCTCTGCACTTGCAGCACTCATGGTCACCATAACAAACACCATGGAAAGCATCATAAGACTCATCAGAATATTCATACAATATGTAAGAAGGCTCATTAACTCGCCTGTAGTAAGGCTGCCGCCTACGATCATGTTTGCACCAAGCCAGCTAATTCCAAGGATGCAGGCATATACGGTAAACTGCATAACTGGCATATTCATAACTACAAGCTTCTCAGCTTTCACAAACATCTCATAAACCTTATTGCAGGCTTTCTGGAATTTGCTTGTCTCATATTCCTCACGAACATAAGCCTTCACAACACGCACTGCATTGATATTCTCCTGAACGCTGGCATTAAGGTCATCGTACTTCTCAAATACTTCCTGGAAATATTTGGTAGCCTTTCGCATGATAAATACCAGGAAACAGCCAAGAAAAATAACTGCGATCAAATAAATGCTTGCAATCTTTGCATTGATCATAAATGCCATTGCCATGGCACAGATCAGGCTGGCCGGAGCACGGGTACACATACGCAGGATCATCTGGTAAGCATTCTGCAGGTTCGTCACATCTGTAGTCAGTCGTGTGATCAAACTGGCAGTACTGAATTTGTCAATGTTTGAAAATGAAAATGTCTGAATATTGGTATACATGGCTTTACGCAGATTACGTGCAAAGCCAGAGGATGCATATGCCCCATATTTTCCTCCCAATATTCCGGTAATAAGCCCTGCAATGGCAAGAAGAGCCATGATCAGGCCTTTCCTGTACAGATAGCTGATATTGCCGGCTTCCACACCATTGTCGATCATATCAGCCATTACAAGAGGTATCAAAGTCTCTACCACAACTTCCAGTATCATAAATACAGGAGTGAGGAAAGAGGCCTTCTTAAACTCTTTCACTTGGGCAAGTAATGTTTTAAGCATCAGGTTTTCCCCTTTCTCTTTTGATGTCACACTTCTGAGCTTTCCCACTTTTCTTTGTAATCTTTTACAGCATTATCCCTGATCATGTCGATTACTTCCATAAAGCATTCCAGCTTCTCCGGAGGAATTGAATCACTCAGCGCCTTCTGCACTTTGTCAAAGTTCTCCATGATCTCCATCTGAAATTCCATTCCCTTATCTGTAAGTACCAGACGCTTCAATCTGGCATCCCTTGGAATGGATTCCCTTGTGATCAGCTGCTTCTTCTCCATAACCTGCAGAATCCCAGATGCCGTGGAACGTGCCATCTGAAACTCGGTTTCCAGATCTCTCTGGAAAATATCCTGTTCGGAATGCTGATACAGATATCCTATGATCCATCCCTGCATCCGGGTAATTCCTGCCTTCTCATCCACCTTTGCCTGATAAGCTCGCACCAGACGCCCAATGGTATTGTCGAGAGTTCGGACTTCATAACCGATATGTCTCTCATTCCACAAATTGTCAGCGGAATCACAATTCTTCTGAACTTCCATATTCCTCCTCTTTCGTAAATACACAGAAAATGCAAAAATAGTTCGTGCACGGACTGTTCGGGGTCGAACTGTTCGTGCACGAACTATTATAAGCAGGCTTTCTTCTCTTGTCAACTATATTTTTACAGCAGCAGATATCTCTTATTTGGCATAAAAGTTCCATTCTCTTTCATCTACCGGCATATCTTCCATCTGGTAATTTTCAATGCGAATAAAGCTTCCCATCTGGATTTCCTGGAGCATCTGCTCTATTTCTATAGGATCTCCCTGAACCTCCATCTCTACCCTTCCATCCCAGAGATTATCCACCCACCCGGTAAGACCATTTGCCCTTGCAGCATTGGTAGCTCGGTAGCGAAATCCAACGCCCTGTACCTGTCCTGAAAAATATATGTGTTTTCTTACTTTTGTCATGTTCCTTCACTCCTTATGCTCTTATGATATACACATAAGAAGATACTTTCAAGACCTTTTAATCGAATCAGGCAAGTTTCCTGAATGAAAACCTGCCTGCATCAGGAGGAATGCCAGCTTCTTCTGGCAAACCACGGAGTAGTTAAGCAAGAAGCAAAACAAATTGCGGATATCCGCTTTAATAGAAACAGCCCTTCTCTACGTCGTAAACACCTCTTGGCGTAATGCGGATCTGGGGAATTACAGGCAGTGCCATAAAGGATAATGTGATAAATGGATCGTGGCCTTTTTTCACTCCCATTTCATGTGCTTTTTCTATCATTCTTTTAAGAGTAGCATTGTCTTTTTCAAAGCCATTATCGCTCATCAGTCCCATTACCGGAAGTGCAAGGGTATCAAATACCTTGTGCCTCTCCACAATGGTGTATCCTCCCTGGGTACGGATCAGTTCTCTTACTGCCAGCTCCATGTCCTCATCATTATCACCGATCACTATGATATTGTGAGAATCATGGGAAACACTGGAGGCAATAGCCCCGCCCCGGATTCCAAAGCCGCCGATCACGCCGCAGCCTACCTTTCCCGTAAGTTTATGGCGTTCCACCACTGCAATTTTCTGGTAATCATCATTTGGCACAAATTCACAGGTTCCTTCTGCTGCCTGCAAAATACCTTTTCTTGTTGTAATCTGCCCTTCTTCTGCAAGAATTACCGGAAAGGTACCATCTGCAGAAGCAAGATGAAATGCTTCTCTGGAAAAATCTGCTACATGCACGGTATTTTTCAGCTCCGCCGGGCAAGGCTTTATGGTAATCTTCTCCTCAGGATTAATGCGCTGCCCCTTATAATAAACCTGTTCTACCGCTACGTTCTCAAGGTTTGAAAGAACCAGAAGATCAGCCTGCCTGCCAGGTGCCACAGCACCCTTATCTTTCAATCCATAGCAGTTTGCAGCATTGATGGTTGCCATTTTTATGGCAGATACCGGACTCATTCCCAGACGTATGGCTTTTCGCACATTATGGTCGATATGGCCTTCTCTTTGGATATCCTCGATGTGTTTGTCATCTGTACAGAAGCAAAAACCTTCTCCGTTCATATGGCGCTGCACAAGGCCTCCAACAAGCGCTTCCAGATTTCGTGCTGCGCTTCCTTCCCGTATCAGAACAATAAGGCCATTCCTGCGCTCTCGCATTGCATAGTCAAAAAAGCTGCACTCATGATCTGTGGCAATTCCTGCCATGGCATATGCCTGAAGATCTCCTTCCTCCAGAAATGGTGCATGGCCATCTCTTATTCTGCCTTCAAAAAGTTCCAGCTTATCATGCATTCCCTTCTCGCCCTGAACAACGGAAACACTGTCCATTACCTCGCCAAGGCCCAGAATACGACGGTTATTCAGGTAAGATGACATATCCTCTGCCGTAAGGGTACAGCCATTGTCATCAATCCCTGTGGCTGGCACACAAGAGGGCATCATCACATATACATTTGCTTTCACATTCTCTGTCTGATCCAGAATATAGTCAATTCCTGCCAATCCGGATACATTTGCAGATTCATGAGGATCTACGATAAAGGTAGTTGTACCATGCCTGGATGCTATCGTTACCAGTTCTGCCGGTGTCACCAATGTAGATTCCAGATGGAGGTGACTGTCTATAAATCCCGGACATACGTATTTTCCACTCAGATTACGCTCTTCTTCTCCATGAAAACTACCAATTCCAACTATCATTCCGTCCTGAATGGCAATGTCACCACGGATGATTTCTTCAGTAAAAACATTTACGATCTTAGCATCTTTCAACACAAGCTCCGCCAGTTCCAGTCCACGGGCAATCCTGGAATATTGCTGGTATTTTTCTAATTTCATACACATTCCTCCTCTCATTTTCAAACAATATTTGGGCATATACAAAATTTTTTATTATTATTTATGATATTAACACTTGTATTACAAAATATCAATGTATATTTCACAAATTTCTGCAAACAAAAAGGACCTAACTTACAAACGTAATTTAGGTCCTGTACTATATTCTTCTATTTATCGTCACCGGTAAGGCGGAGGATATCACAGATTTCATCTACGTTCATATCCAGAATAACCGCCAGCTCATCTATGGTAAACCGATTCTCTCCATCGTCATCTGTAAGATCTTTTACTGCAGTTTCCAGTTTCTCAACCTTGGCAACAAGACAGTCATCCTGGAATCTCTGTTGTGTCTGCTCCTCGATAGCTGCAATAATTCCCTTGCGCAGCTGAATACGCAGCCAGGCATCATCCTTGTGCTCTGTCTCCGGGTCGGAAAGTGCAGTGAGAAGCACTACGTTTGCCTCCTGGATCAGGTCTGCAAGAGGAATCTCTGCGCAGTTCATATCTGCTGCCATATTTGCTGCAACCGGCAGATAAAAGCTGGTAAGAGCCGCCTCTGCAAGAGCATCTCCCTGGCTGAGATTTTCAAATAGCGTACGCACCATTTCTTTGCTCATTTCCCTGCCTGTGGTTACTTCTTCCAGATAGTTCTTCAGATACACCGCTTCCTCAGACGTAAGCGGTGTGCTGGTTCCATTTGACTGAATTTCCTCTTTCTTCTCTGGCTCTGTCAAAGCAGTACCTTCTTCTCCCTCTATCGCAATTCCCTGGAGTTTCAGATACTGGAGCACTTTTACCATCTGGCTTGTTTCAAGATCCGTACCTGCAAAATGTTCTCTTATCTCATCATGTGTGAGCAGGTTTCCATTCTTTTTGCCAAGCTCACAGATTTCTCTTAATTTTTCCTGAAACTGAACAACGTCCATAACATTCCTCCATACATAATAAAAAGTCCGAACCACTCTTCCACAATAAAGATATGGTCCGGATTCTCCTGAAGCCTGTCTGAAAAATCATTCCTGCAGTCTGCACGCCCATTTTGCGGGATCTCTGTCCCGAATTCGCTTGTCATAGCCAGAGCATACAAATTGTGCAAAAATTTTCTAAACACGCTCAAATACTGCGGATGACAGGACTTGAACCTGCACGTCGTAAACACCAGAACCTAAATCTGGCGCGTCTGCCAATTCCGCCACATCCGCATATTCATACAGTCAATTCGCTGCCTGCATCAACTCTGATTATGATACGTGATATTCTGATTCTTGTCAAGCATTTATTTTTGACGGATCCTTTTTATTGTAAAACAAAACAAGAATCCTGCAGGCAGGCTTTTTTTATGCAATAGGGAATTCTAACAGAATTTCCTATTGCACAAAAAAACCGGAACACCTCAACAAAAGGCTTCCGGTTATCTTCTGTAGTGAAGCATCGGGGATTCGAACCCCGGACAACTTGATTAAAAGTCAAGTGCTCT
>ERZ1035006.86-NODE-86-length-72714-cov-26.880400_pt1 | contig 72714 bp, 66 predicted proteins | sample MGYA00520694_ERZ1035006 | MGnify/ENA primary metagenome ERZ1035006 (study PRJEB33766, sample SAMN09781746) | gut metagenome | biome: gut microbiome | host: Homo sapiens | place: Madagascar | study: EMG produced TPA metagenomics assembly of the PRJNA485056 data set...
AAAAAGAAATTAGAGTCCGGCGTGATTGTCAAGGACGGTGCAGTTGTAATCCGGGAAGATGGCAAGGAGATCTATGTGATGCCGCTTTCCGAGTTCCGGCTTCTGGGTGATCACAATGTGGAAAATCTTCTTGCGGCAGTTGCTATTTCTTATTATATGGGTGCGGATATCACAACAATCCGTAAGACCTGCGGTGCATTTAAGGGCGTAGCACATCGAATCGAATATGTGCGTACGGTAAATGATGTATATTATTACAATGATTCAAAGGGAACAAATCCGGATGCGGCAATCAAGGCAATCCGGTCGATGGTTCGTCCGACTTATCTGATCGGTGGTGGTTATGATAAGAAGTCCACTTATGACGAGTGGATTGAAAGTTTTGACGGTAAAGTGAAATGTCTGCTTTTGATCGGACAGACGGCACAGGATATTGCGGACTGTGCAAGAAAGCATGGATTTGAGAATATTGCCATGATGGATGATTTGAAACAGGTTGTGGAATATTGTCATGCACATGCTGAACCGGGGGATGCGGTACTTCTTTCACCGGCATGCGCAAGCTGGGGGATGTTTGATAATTACGAACAGCGCGGAGATATGTTCAAAGAATATGTAAATGCGCTTTCATAAGATCGTGCAATGGAATAAAAGGCAGGAGAGTCTTGGCTATGGCATATGGCAGAAGAAAATTGAAAAAGAATAAAATATTCGCGACAGGCGGATATATCGACTATCAGACAATTTTCCTGATTGTTGTGCTGCTGGCATTCGGTGTCATGATGGTGTACAGTGCGAGCGCGTATCGTGCGACACTTTCCGGACTTTCCAGCGGATATTTTGCGATGCGTCAGGGCGCGATTGGATTGGCGGGTATCATTGTAATGATGCTGATATCCTGTTTAAATTATCAGTTTTATAAAAAGCCGATGATGCAGAAACTGATCGTAACAGCGATGATCGTCTGTGCGGGTATTGCTCTGGTGCTTGGTGTATCTTCACATGGCTCCCAGCGTTGGATTGAAGTTGCGGGCGTCCAGTTACAGCCATCCGAGATTGTAAAACTGTTGATTATTCTGTATCTGCCAAGTGCATGTGTGAAGCATCCGAATTACCTGAAATCTTATCAGGGAATTCTGAGATTGATTGCACCATGTATCATCAGTGCAGGTCTGATTGCAAAAGAGAATTTAAGTACGGCGGTTGTCTGTGTGGCAATCATGCTGGTAATTATATTTGTGGCATGTCCGGATTACAAGATTCTGGTTATGCCGGTTGTGGCATTGGCAGCTGCTGGTGTACTTCTTATCACAACGGTCGGTTATCGTGGAGATCGAATCGATGCATGGATGCATCCGGAAACGAGCGATTCCGGATACCAGACAATGCAGTCTTTGTATGCAATTGGTTCCGGAGGACTGTTTGGGAAAGGTCTAGGGCAGAGTATTCAGAAACTTGGTTTCCTGCCGGAGTCACACAATGATATGATTTTCGCTATTATCTGTGAGGAGCTTGGTTTGTTTGGGGCACTTTGTGTCATTGCGTTATTTGTAATGCTGATCGTACAGCTTCGATACATTGCAAACCATGCCAGAGACCGGTATGGCGCACTTGTTGTAACGGGTGTTATGACGCATATTGCTGTGCAGATGATTATTAACATAGGTGTTGTTACGAATGTAATCCCGAATACCGGTGTTCCGCTTCCGTTTATCAGTTATGGTGGTACATCACTGGCGTTCCTGATGGTTGAGATGGGATTTGTTCTGAGTGTATCAAGACAGATGCTTCCATATGAAGCACCGACCCGGGAGGAAATACAGATGCAGCGGCAGAGATAAGTACATAGCTGCAGAAGGAGAATCGTTTTGAAGAAACATTGGATTATATTATTCATACTTGTGTTGATAGCAGGAACACTTCTGTATCTGTCTACCTGGACCGTGGACAAGGTACAGGTGGAGGGCTGTGAAGTTGTAAATACACAGTCGGTCAGTGATGCGATGAAGGCAGAAGCTCCGCTTGACAATACATTGTTGTTATGCATGAAGAATAAATTGAACAAGATCGGGGATATTCAGTTTGTAAGTAAAATGGATATCGAGATTACAGATAAAAACACGGTTACCGTGACAGTGTACGAAAAATCCATAGCCGGCTGCGTATTATACAAAGGCGACTATGTGTATTTTGATAAAGATGGTATAGTATTGGATGCATCAAAAAAACGGGTTGGCAGTGTACCGCTCATCAAAGGTCTTAGCTTTACAGAGTGGAATATAGGGAAGAAACTGCCGAGCGATGATGATAAGAAATTCCAGACAATACTGACTATCACGCAGTTGGTGGAAAAATACGGCTTAGAGATTGACGGTATCAAGTTCACCGCTGAAAATGAAATTGTTCTCCAACATGGAGGCATCACAATCGAACTGGGAGAGGGGGAATATCTGGCGGTTCAGATGATGAATCTGGGCAACATACTGAAAAATCTGGAAGGTATGTCCGGAACATTGTATATGAAAGACTTTGATTCCGAAAATGCAACTGCGAGCTTTAGCAAAAAATAAGTAAATTTTACGTAAACCTATTGATTATTTCAACAAAAACCTATATTATATAGGATAATAATGCGCAAAAAGAATAAAGGAGGAAAAGACCTTGCTTGAAATAAAATCGAATGACGAGAAAACCCCTGCAAGAATCCTTGTGATTGGTGTAGGTGGAGCTGGTAACAATGCAGTAAACAGAATGATTGATGAGAATGTGGAAGGTGTTGAGCTGATTGCAATCAACACAGACAAGCAGATCCTGTCACAGAATCGTGCAACAACAAAGATTCAGATTGGTGAGAAGCTGACAAAAGGACTCGGTGCAGGTGCAAAGCCTGAGATCGGAGCCAATGCAGTGGAGGAGAACAGAGAAGAGATTACCGATATCATGAAGGATGCCAATATGGTATTCGTTACATGCGGTATGGGTGGTGGTACCGGTACAGGTGCTGCTCCGGTTGTTGCAGAGATCGCAAGAAATCTTGGAATCCTGACAGTCGGTGTTGTAACAAAGCCATTCTCTTTCGAGGGTAAGCCTCGTATGAACAATGCCATTAATGGTATTGCAAAGTTAAAAGAAAACGTTGATACATTGATCGTTATTCCAAATGACAAGCTGTTACAGATCTGCGATAAGCGTACAAGTATTCCGGAAGCTTTGAAGAAAGCAGACGAGGTATTACAGCAGGGTGTACAGGGCGTAACGGATCTGATCAACAAGCCGGGTCTTATCAACCTTGACTTTGCAGATATTCAGACTGTTATGCGTGACAAGGGTGTCGCTCATATCGGTATCGGTCGTGCAAGTGGTGATAACAAGGCTGTAGATGCAATCAAGTCTGCTATGGACAGCCCATTGCTGGAGACAACAGTCAGTGGCGCAAGCGATATTATCGTAAACTTCTCAGGAAATATCGGTATCGTAGAAGCATACGATGCAATCACATACCTGACAGAGGTTGCCGGTGATGGCGCAAATATTATATTTGGTACTGTAGATAATGATGTGATGGGTGAAGATGTATGTATCACAATCATCGCAACAGGTATTGAGGACAATGCGGCAACACAGCCGGTTATGCAGAATCCTGCAAAGCCTTCTGCTGTAAAGCCGACGGTTGCACCGGTTGGTAAGACTCCTACATATGCGAGTCAGCCAATCACAAGTGTGAAGCCTATGGGAACGGCAACAAAGCCATCCTTTATGTCAACTCCATCAGTAAAGCCGACAGTAAGTGCTGATATTTCAAGTGCAGCAAAGCCGGCTCCTGCAAAGAGAGAGACAGCGGGCGGTGGGATTAAAATTCCAGATTTCCTCAAGCGTGGATAATTAACAGGAACAAAAGGGACTGTTGTATAGACAACAGTCCTTTTTCTTATAGTATCGGGGAGGATATATGGGAGACAGAGATGAGAGAACGGTATTGTTTGACGAATCAATGCTGCAGCAATACCAGAAAAACACAACGGATAAAAGCTCACTTGTAATAGTGGATGGAAATGGAATCAAAGAGTATGATCTTACGAAGTTTCAGGATGGTTCTTATACATTTGGAAGAAGCGAGAACAACAGTATTCGTTTAAATTCCGGCATTGTGTCCGGAAATCATGGGGACATCTATCTGCAGCAGGGCAGATTCTATGTGCGGGATAATCATAGCTCAAATGGTTCCTATATTGCATATGGTACACAGTTTATGCAGATGACACCGGAACAGTATTATGGTGGAGATGGCAGGGATATGATCATCCGTCTCGGAACGAATCACTCAATGGATGGGATTGATCCGGTTTTATTTTTGTACAATGGCAGACAGAAAGATGGACGATGGAAGACGTATTCTCTGCATGATGGTGATAACAGTATTGGTCGTGCCGCAGATTGTGATATCCGTATAAAGAACGTTGCGGTTTCCAGATATCATGCAGGTATTCGTAAGGTTCAAAACCAATATTATGTATTTGATAACGGCTCAACAAATGGTGTATTTGTGAATGGCAGCCGGATTGTAAAGCCTTATTGTCTGTCTAATAAAGACATCTTTACAATATTGAATACCACATTTATTTACGATGGGGATGTTCTGTATTATAAGGTGAATCCGGAAGGTATTGCACTGGAAATTCATGATCTGAACAAAGATGTTCCGGCAAAGGGTGGTAAAAAGACGATACTTGATAAGGTCAGTCTGAGTATACAGCCGAATGAATTTGTCGCAATTATCGGTGGATCCGGTGCCGGAAAGACAACGCTTATGACGGCAATGAGTGGATTTGATTCGAAGGTCACCGGACAGGTATATTGCAATGGAACAAATTTGCGGGAGAATTTCCAGACACTCAAAAATATCATAGGATTTGTGCCACAGCAGGATATCATTTATGAGAATATCACGCTGAAGAAGATGCTTTACTATACAGCGAAGATGAAGATGCCGCAGGATACAAGCAATGCAGAAATCGATGAACGGATTGAAGAAGTGCTTGGGATGGTGGAACTGTCTGAACACAAGGATACTTATATTCGACGTTTGTCCGGAGGACAGAAAAAACGTGCGAGTATTGCAGTAGAACTTCTGGCAAACCCGGGACTTTTCTTCCTGGACGAGCCAACATCCGGACTTGATCCGGGAACAGAAGAACATTTGATGCGGACGCTTTCCAAGCTTTCCAAGGAACAGGAGAAGACAATCGTTATGGTTACCCATACGATCAATAATCTTGACCTGTGTGATAAAGTCATCATTATGGGATATGGTGGAAGACTTTGCTATTGTGGCAGTCCGGCGGGAATCAAAGATTTCTTTCGGACGGATGATCTGGTAAAGGTCTATGATATTATTACGGCAGATCCAAAGGGCTGGGAAACAAAATTCAGAATGTCTGGTATCAATCCGGTGAATGTACATGCTTCACAGGAAGGTGGAGAGCCAATCAAACCGAGAAAGGTGAATGGATTTGCACAGCTTGGAATTTTGACCCGCCGATATACAACCCTGATCATGAATGATATGCAGAGACTGGCACTTATTTTTGGACAGCCGCTCATTATCGGATTGCTTTTGACTTTGGTTGCGGGTACTGGCATCTATGAGAAATTCACAGAGACACAGTCGATTCTTTTCACTCTGATGAGTGGAGGTATCTGGATGGGGCTTCTGAATACAATTCAGGAGGTCAATAAAGAACGTGTTATTCTGAAACGAGAGTATATGGGAAATCTGAAACTGCCGATATATATGCTTTCCAAGTATATTGTGCAGGGCGTGATCTCTCTGATTCAGGCTGTGATACTGGTTGTAACATTTGTACTGGTAAAGGGAACACCAAGCTGCAAGGGTGTAATTATATCTAATGCGACAGTAGAGATGATTGTGCTTATTTTCCTCACAATCTATGCATCGGCAGGCATGGGTTTGCTGCTTTCGTCGATTACGAAGAGTGCAGACCGTGCGATGGCGATTGCTCCATTTGTGCTTATCATCCAGCTTATATTCTCGGGTATATTGTTTGAATTGACAGGTGCAACGGACAAGATTTCCTACGTGACATTCTCACGCTGGGCGATGGAATCCATTGGAAGCACTTGCAATCTGAACGAATTAGAGCCACCCGGACAGGAAGAGAGTGACAGCGTGGAAGAACAGTTTGACGATCTTGTAGCTACCTGTAATGATGCGATTGCAGAGATGCAGGAAGCTTATGATGCACAGATCAATGAATTACAGGATGCGGTTGAGACATATTCCGCATTAGCAAATAATCCGCAGACATTCGAAGAGTATACATCAGAGCCACAGACAATCGAGGCAGAATATGAAGCTGCTGAGACAGAAGAAAACAAGATGTATGTTCGCTCGAAGGCAAGAACTGCCCGTGCATGGCTGATTCTGTATGGTTCAACATTTCTGTGCGCAGGAATCAGTGTGTTAGTACTACGAAAGTTGAAGGATGAGCAGAGATAAGATAATAGGATAAAGGATAGAATAAGGTAAGGAAAATTTTCTTCCCTGTAAAGTGTAAAAAGAGTTGGTTGTTTCATTCATATTCTAAAGCAGACCGTTGAAGCACGTCGGCACTTAATGAGTGCGGAGCACGAATTTAGTACCGTTACGTGCTGAACCGAGCGAGAGCGCATCTGCGTAGAATTGAATGGACAATCAACTCTTTGTATTTTATAGAAGGGAAGTGGAATTTCCCATGACGTTTATGACTTTACGCATATTTTGCTGCGTCGCAAGTTCGAATAGATGCGACAGGGAGTCGTCCGAATCACTGTCAGAGCTTAAGCTTGTGCTGCCGAGGACGGAGATGATATCAACCATGTTCGCATAGTGGCTGGTGAGTAACTGGTACTCTGCGTAGGATAGAACTTTCTGCAGGCTGTCCGTGTCCGTTGTATCTACATTCTGTAAGGATGACAGAATCGTAGAAATCGGATTCCCATAGGACGAAAGCAGACTGCCTGCCTTGAAATCAGATGAACTACTTCCGGTCAGCGCGGAGAGCCCACTCTGATTGAGTGTATTTGTATAAGTGTTATTAGATGCAAGCGAGGAAATAGAGGAGATGATCTCTTTGATCTCTGCGAGGATTTCCGCATTTTTTTTCGCTGTTTCGCCTGTTGTGTTGGAATTACCACTCGTGGTCGTTCCGGTATCGGAAGCAGTATTCATAGAAGGAGTTACCGTGACTGTATTTGCAGGAACCGATACGCCGGTCTGCATCAGACTCGTCACCTTGGCAACATAATTCTGCGTCTCAGTAAATGGTGGTATGCCGCCATATTTTTTCACATTGCCACATCCGGCATTATAGCCTGCGATTGCAAGCGACTGGTTTCCCTGAAACATATTCAGAAGATCCTTTAAGACGGCTGCGCCTCCCATGATATTCTGGTAGGCATCGTAAGGGTCTGCTACTCCGTATGCACTTGCTGTGCTTGGCATGAGCTGCATGATACCCATCGCACCGGAAGAGGAGGTAATGTTTGATTGAAAACCGGACTCTGTATAGGCGATTGCTTTTAAGAGACGTTCAGACACGCCATATTTATCTGCGGCTTCTTTGAAAATGGAATCAAGGTTTGTCGTGATGGATGCCTGATTCAATTTATCCGTCTCTGTGTGAAGCATACCATCAAAATTCGTTGTCGTTTCCGATACTGCATGGGTACGATTCGGAACTGCAACGGCACTGCTGTCGTTCACATAACCAACACCTTCGATAAATACCATGATTCACTCCTCCCTTCTTATACGTCATAGATATTTCAAAGGTATCTCAGTTCTGGAAAATTGTCAAGAAATTTCACGGATTATGTTGAAATATTCTCCCAGGTATATAAAGTATAGCGGCTGCACAGGAACCAAGAAAGATAGCTGTACTGAGTGTAGTAGAATGCCATATCTTGTCATAACAAATCATACACAGACATTCCAGAATAATCATGATATAGGAGTTTCTACGAGCCTGTGTAGAATTTATATATGTCTGGCATATTGGTTTTCCGATTGCGATTCCAGCGAGAATGATGCCATATATGGACAGTTTAATATATAAGCCAGGAAGAATGGGCAGTGTCAGCAACCATAAGAAAAACAGTCCATAAATGGTACTGTATAGTAGACAGCGTATATGGGATTTTGCATGGAAACCTCCGATATGATTTCGTAAAAACAAGAATGAAATTAAAAAGTAAACCATACCAAAGATGCGATGCGTAAAACAGGAATATATAAGAAAAAAGAAGAAAAGAATGCAGAGATTTAGCAAACATTCAATACCATAAGATACTACTGCAATATCATCTTTTGTAACAGTATTTTTGCTGGATAGAGATATTAATTTTTGGGCTAGTCGATGAGCGAAAGTTTCAATCATATTGGTTCCTCCTATGTTCAGGATATATCATAGCACGAGGAAAAGGAAAAAATACATAAAAAAATATAAGGAGTGTTGTTCGCACCCATCAGGATGTCGTTCGCACCACGAGAGGTTGAAACTTTTGATTTATGTGTTATAAAGTAAGTAAAGTAAAACGGTTTATCGCAATGACTGCGATGGCAGCCATGTTGTCAATTACAGGGTTGGGTGTAGCACAGAACAGTGCGCAGGCGAATACAAAGGACAGATGATTCATTAAAACCGGCGGGAAATGAGCATGGAGCTGCGAGAGAGTGTGTTGTAAATAGAACAGGAAAATATGCTGTTACAAATGGCGTATATGAACGAGGATATAGGTATGCATCTTTGGGAGTGAAATCACAAAGTGGCAATGGTACAGCAAAAGGTGTATGGAGTCCAGATTGTGCGGGAAGCTATACTATTTTGAATTAAGGAGAGAGGGACAATATGAAAAAACGGGTGATATTTTTTTTAGGCAGTGTTATTTGCTTTTCCGTGATTATTGGCATGATAGGCTTTGTAAAAAATAAAAGCTCTATTGGAAATGGGCAAGTAACGACAGAAGAAGTATCATCGTCCGTGGCAGCAGAAACTGCCACGGATATGGCTGCATCGGCATCAGATAAAGATGAAGAACAGCAATTTTTTGAGCAGGCAGTAGGAAATAAGGAGAAAGTAGAACAGGATGGTTCCGTATTTTCCAAAGGAAGCTATCAGATATATAATGGATTTGGATTTACTGTCACGTATTTCCACGTATACGATACATATGAAGAGTTTGTAGAGAGTGAGCATTATAATTCGGACTACGTTGAGACAGATCCTAAGGATTTCAAATGGATAACAGAAGAGTTTGATAATGGAGCGAACTTTGTATATGCGGAGATTGAAGTAACAAACGAGGATCGGTATGAGAAGGAATTTTTGCCAACCATGTGTGAGATTGTGTGTACACAGGATGATTATATCTCATATGTAGACGGAAAGAGTTTCTATGGGTATGCGTATAACGATTTCTATATGTCAAAAAGAGACGGCTGGGAAGAAATACAGGGTGCGGAGATCGAAAAACTTGCCAGATATTATCAGATTCGACCAGGAGAGACGGTAACGATAGCTATTGGAGGAACCAGTTATGTTGAATGTTATACAGAAGGGGATGGGAATGGCGAAGATCCATATGAATTCATAGGAGAGAAATCCGTGGATGAGGTTTTCACTTCTCCGAAATATTATCTGGAAATAGCTGGGGATATGCCATCTTCTGGAGATCAGGCATGGCAGGAAAAAAATATCCGTGATGCGTTGACACACATTTATATAGAGTGCCAATAACTGTGAAGGAGAAGCATATGTCATGAAAAGAAAAAAGGTTTTGATTTTAATTGGTATCCTGCTTGCGGTAACTGGACTGGGTCTGCGTATCTGGTATGTGAACACCCATACATATTCACCAGAAATAAAGGAGGTTCCGCAGGGACAGACAGCGGAATATTGTGGACTTTCGTATACAATCGTAAATGCCGAGATGTGGAACAGCTCAGATTTCTATACACAGCATCCAGAGCTTACCGATTATCAGAATCCGAGCATACCTGCAGATGAGATGAAACTATTGGTTGTTGAATATCAGATTGGAAAAGTACAGGAAGCAAACAAACTGGATCTTTATATTCCGATTCAATATGCGCATTTGTTTAATGGCACAGATCCGTTTATGACGCAGGATATGAATCCGTCTCTTTCGGATGGAAACTTCCAGTCGGGTGATACAGTCGTGATTCCGTATGAAATCTATAAGGCAAATTTATCGGAAGAGCAATGGAAGGATGTGGAGAATGGAAGGATGGAGTATGAGACTGTGCTTGGAACATATCCGGTTAAGACGGAGATGAAGATTCAGGATATCCGATATGAAGGGGGAAAGGTGCAGTGAAAGAAGTTATTACAACAGAGATGAAAAAAGCATTCCGTTCCAAAGGATTTTTCGTAGCGGCATTGGCCGGCGTTCTGGTCGCAGTCATACAGACAATATGGGCGTATCAGAATATTTATCAGGTAAATATGAAAGAAAGAAATCATATTCTTGGATTACCTGTGACCGATGAACATTACGGTTCATGGTTTCAGACCTGTATCATGCAGGGGTGGATCGGATGTGAATATTATTCGTCATTTAATCAGTTTCTCTTCCTTTCATTGCCACTTTTTGCGGTGTTACCATACAGTATTTCCCTGTATTCGGAATGGAAATCCGGGTATGCAATGCAGATGCTTGTCCGTCGGGGAAGAAAGCAGTATATCACAGGTAAGGCTTTGGCAGTTTTTTTTAGCGGCGGATGTGCGATAGCGGCACCGCTGCTGATAAGTCTGTTACTTTCCGCCTGTTATCTTCCGGCAGTTGGGATTGATCCGATTTCCCTGCAGAATGTTGTAGGAAATTCCATGATGTGGAGTGCGCTTTTCTTTGAAAAACCGATATTATATGCAATCAGCTACACTGGAATCGGATTTGTATATGGGGGGATTTATGCAGAAATCCCACTCCTGTGTGTCGGATGGATGGAAAACAGATTCGGTACATTGATATTTCCCATGCTGCTTCACTGTATGCTGTTTTATGGTGTGTATAATTTGTTCCCGAAGTTTGCAGCTTACAATCCGGCTATGTTTGTAAATCCGAGCCAGCTGGTTTTTGGGATAACATTTCGTGGGATTGTGAGTGTAACAGTTGTGATTCTGGCAGTGGAAGGATTACTGTTATGGCTTTCAAACCGTCGGAGGGATTTTCTATAATGTCCGGTGATATCTGTCAAGAGAGGAGTGTGCAGGGAAAATGGAGATAAAGTTAGAACATGTGACAAAGAAGATAAAGGGAGTTGCGGTATTGCAGGATGTGACAAAGACATTTACCGGAGGCTGTATCTATGGTTTAAGTGGCAAGAATGGCTGTGGGAAAACGATGCTGATGCGTACGATGGCAGGGCTGATCTATCCGACCGGCGGAGCTGTGAAGATCAATGGAAAGACACTGGGGAAGGATATTTCATTTCCGCCAAGCATGGGACTTCTGATTGAGAATCCTGCGTTTCTGCGAGGATATACCGGCTTGGAGAATCTGGAGATACTGGCGAAGGTGCAGGGCGGTGTGCCGCAGGATGAAATCCGGGCAACCCTGGAACAGGTGGGGCTTGATCCCGACGACAAACGGAAGTATTACAAGTATTCACTTGGTATGCGTCAGAGACTTGGAATCGCAGCTGCAATCATGGGAAAACCGGATATTATCCTGTTGGATGAACCAATCAATGCGATCGATGCGGAAGGTGTCAGCGTGATCCGGGATGCCATCCGGGCGCTGATGGACGACGAACGGATTATCATCATTGCCTGTCACGACAAAGAGGAAATGGAGTATATGGCGGATACGGTTTTGCATATGTCAGAGGGACGGTTGGAGGAGGAAGCATGATATGAGATTATTGCACTTCTTGGAATATGATATCAGTGAGGGACTGATCCGGTTTTGGAGAAGGTATCTGTGGCTTATCGTGCTTGTCTTTATTACGTGTCTTTTGCTCGACCGGGCAAGTGGAGATTATCTGGGAATGTATGGCGAAAGCTGGTCACCGCTTGGGTATATGGTCAATGAGTTTTGGGGGCAGAGACCATTTCATTTTAACCAGAATACACCGGATCAGTTCAGACTTCCATTGGCATGGATTCTGCAGTATATTCTGCTTGCATACTGTATTGGAAATTATGTAGAAGAGGATATGCATGGTTTTGGTATGCAGCTTATGCTAAAGAGCCGGAGCCGTGTGCTGTGGTGGAGCTCGAAATGTATCTGCTGTGTCTGTATCAACCTGTTTTATTTTCTGCTGCTCTATGGCATGACATACGGATATGCATGGATTTCAACCGGGAACATGTCGATTTCCGGTCAGAAGATAGCACTTTCTCTTTACTATGGAGAGGAGGTGGCAGATACCCCGGTGTCAGAGCTTATTTGTATGGCGGTGCTCCTTCCTGTGCTGGCAGGTATCGTGCAGTCGATGATACAGCTTCTGTTATCTCTCTATATGAATAGTGCAGCGGTAATGAGTGTGATTACATTTATTCTGGTGCTGTCAGCGTATTATGGAAATCGCTTTTTGGTGCATGGATATGCGATGATGTGCAGGTATTATTCTGACAGTCTGTATCCGCAGGATGTGGTGCTTACGACTACGTTTGGGATTCCATATCTCATCTGCCTGATTGCAGGATTGACAGGCTGTGGATATGGAATCATGCGAAAGCGGAATATTATTTGATGAAAGAACTTTATTTTTTCATGAATCTTGACATGTGGGCACGAACAGACGGAAGATAGCTTCTGCCAACTGACTGCCATGTATTATTAGAGAGGTGAAGGCTGTTTTTTATCAGAGATTGAACATGCAATATATTTACAATACAGGATTTGTGACAACGAACAAAGTTTGATGAAAGCTTATTCATTATTTTATCTAATGATATACGTTCAATGTAAATGTTGTCTGTTGTTACAATTAATGTATTGTTTTTTTCTTTTGATATGCTGATGATGTTTGTATATGGAATCCGTATATAAGTCTGGTCGTTTTGATAGTAATAGTAATCATCACTATGTAGCTTCAGGTATGCATCCATACAGGGGGTGAGAACTTCCAACGTAATCGGTTTTAGAAGATAATTGAAGGCACGTACAGAATAACCATCAAAGACGTATTCCTGAAAATTAGTCAGGAATATGATATCGCCAGAGTATTGAAGTTCTCGAAGCTTTTTGCAGATTATGATTCCGTTTTCACTGCTGGATGTATTTGGCAGCTTTATTTCTATGTCAGCAAAAAGTAAATCAAAAGATTGAGCGTGATACATGCGAATCAGGGAACTTTCATTTTGCACCCAGACAATTTCGAATGTGTGATGGTATAAATCTGCATATTGTTCTAGTGCATGTTTTGTCTGCATAAATTCTGATGGTGTATCTTCCAATATTATAATTCGTAAATGCATGTTAGTGTTCCTCCGTTGGTAGTTGTATTATAACCTCAAATTTATCATTGGATGGGTTTAGTGTGACAAAACCATTTGCTCGTTCTACAATCTCCTCGATTCGTTTCAAACCGATTCCATGATTTATAATATCTGTCTGCTTGCTGGTTTTTAGCTTGCTATTTTTATCTATGACATAATCACCGATACAACTATTTTCCATGTAAATAGACATCATACAGTTAAAGGGTTTGATCTGGAAATCAATATATCGTTTATCAGGTTCTTTTATTTTCATACAGGCTTCGATTGCATTGTCGAACAGATTGCCAATCAGCGTACATAATTGAATATCATCAATCAGGATGTCTTTTGGAAGAAAGATGCTATGTGTGGTTTTGATATGCTGTGCATGTGCATAGGAAAGTTTGTTTGTAACAATACAATCAATCGGAATATTTCCACTGGAAATAATACGATGTGTCTGATTTAATTTATCTGTGTAGGTGTCGATATAGCTGCAGGCTTTCTCGTATTGCTTTTCGTGTAACATGGCTGAGATGACAGTCATATGATTTTGCATATCATGTTTGATTGAACGCAGCTCTTCTACAGAGGAAACAACCTGTTCGTATTGCTTAAGCTCCATTTGTTGTATAATATTTTCTTCCGATAAACGCTGGTTTTGTTCCTGCGTGGTTCCAAGTGTGTATACATAAAGAACAAAGGCAAAAAACAAAAATAATACCAGAAAGAAAATAACGGATAGAAACCGGTCGTTGTTGCCCTGATCTGGTGCATATCCAGTCAATTGCCGGATTAGAATTGCCTGAAGGATGGCAATACATAAGAGTGACAGCAGAATAAAGGCGAGTTTTTCACGAAAAGGCAGACGGAATGTCTGGTTGTTTATACAGAGCAGAATCAAAGTAAATAAGAATAATATCGAGATGTAAATTAAAGTAAAAGGAATTCGTAGCATACCATTTGGAAGGAGCGCTGACAGGTCAATATCCAAAAATGCAGTTGGAACAATCGTGGTCACAGCATCTGCAAGAATGGTTCCGATGGCATAGAGGACAGACCAAAAAAGTAATGTGATCGGCTTATTCTCAAAGAATAAAAAACCATATATAAAATGAATTCCAATAAAAAATAACAGAATAAAAATAGTCGAACATGAAAATTTTTTCAGAATAAGCAACAAGACTGCCTGTGAGAATAAACAAAGAATTTGGAGTGGATAAGAATAAGATAATTCTTTTTTTTCAAGTTTATTATTAAATAATAAAAATAATATAGCAACTTCCAATAAATTGATTACGAATTCCCACATAAAGATATCCCCCTTTGTTACTTTGATTCATAGTATACTACATAAAGTCGATTCCTGAAACCAGATATTGTATTTATATGACATTTGGGGTAAAATGCCTATATACTTAGTCAATTCGGGGGACGAAGAAATGAGATACATTGCAACTGGACAGGAAGTGTTCAGAATTGATGAATTTACAACCAATATAATAGGAATTCCACAGCTCGTACTGATGGAGCGTGCGGCACTTCGGATCGCGGAGCATGTCAAGGAACGGTTCCCGGCAGGCGCGCATGTCTTGATCGTAGTTGAGAGTGGAAATAACGGTGGAGATGGAATCGCAGCCGGACGAATCCTTATGATGGAAGGATACGATGTCGAGATCTACTGGGTAGATGGATTGAAGTCAGCCAGTACCGGTTTTGATGCACAGTATGCGATTGCCAAGAAGCTGAATATGAAGTTTGTGGATGAACTTGTGAACGCCGGATATGATGTGATTATCGACGGCATCTTCGGTGTTGGTCTGTCACGTGCCGTGATGGGAAGACAGGCAGAAGTGATCAAGACATTAAACGATATGGATGGTTATAAGCTAGCCATTGATGTACCATCCGGAATCGATGCGACAACCGGGTTCCTGCTCGGTACGGCGTTTCATGCGGATGCGACCGTGACATTTGGCCTGATGAAGCTTGGACTTCTCATGGGTATGGGATATGAGTATGCCGGAGAAGTATCCGTGGTGGATATCGGGTTCCCGAAGCAGGCGATTGATTTTGTAGAGCCACGGTTATACACCTATGATGCAAAGGATGCAGAAGAACTGCTTCCACATAGAAAAAGGGATTCCCACAAAGGAACCTACGGTAAGGTCGGAATCATCGCGGGCAGCAAGAATATGGCAGGTGCGGCACTGTTTTCTGCAGAGGCTGCTTACCGTATGGGCTGTGGACTGGTGCGCGTGTGCACCGTAGAGGAAAATCGCGAGATTATCCAGTCGAGACTTCCGGAGGCATTGCTTACGACATATAAAGAAGATGATATCGACACGATGCGCAGTGCGATGAAGACGGTCATGGGCTGGGCAGATGTGCTTGTGTTGGGTCCGGGACTTGGAACTGGGGAGGCGGCACAGTATCTGGTTGACAAGGTACTTCGAAGCTTCGATGGTACAGTTGTCTTGGATGCCGATGGTATCAATGTGTTATCCGAGCATATGGATTTGTTTGAGATGATGCATTCGAAGCTCATTCTGACGCCGCATCTGATGGAGATGTCGAGACTTACGAATCAGTCAGTGACGGATATCAAGGCGAACAAATACGATCTTGCAAGAGAGTTTGCCAAGCGCCATAATGTGGTCGTTGCATTAAAAGATGCGCGTACGGTGGTGTCCGATGGTGGGCTTCAGGCATATATTAATATAACAGGTACGAACGGCATGGCAACAGGAGGATCCGGCGATGTGTTAACCGGAATAATCGCAGGTCTTCTGGCACAGGGAATGGATCAGTTTGAGGCGACAAAACTTGGTGTCTGCATGCATGGGATGGCAGGGCAGGCTGCCGCAGAAGAAAAGGGACAGTACAGCATGATTGCCGGAGATATTGTACGAAGCATCGAGCAGATTATTGCGAAGGAAGCAGCAGAGTAAAATATAGGCTGGAAGAATATACAGTTTGATAATATAGTTTTAAATGGTTGCATACACGAAAAGATTGTTGGAAATACTTGTAATAGTTTGAACAACAATAGGAGTGTGAAGGCATTGATTATCAGACGTGGAGATATTTATTATGCAGACCTGCGTCCGGTCGTGGGATCTGAACAGGGCGGCGTCCGTCCGGTACTTATTATTCAGAATGAAGCGGGGAACAAATACAGTTCCACTGTAATTATTGCGGCAATCACGTCGCAGATGCACAAGGCGAAGCTTCCAACACATGTAGAACTTGATTCCAGGTATTGCGATATTGCCAAGGATTCTGTTATACTGTTAGAACAGGTGCGCACGATCGACAAACAGAGACTGAAAGAAAAAGTTTGTCATCTGGATAATACGATCATCCGCCGCGTGAATGAGGCACTGCGTATCAGCTTAGAATTATAAAAGGAGAAACAATAACTATGTCACAAAGTGGGCCCAGTGGTTTTCGAAAGTTTTTTTCGAAGAAGGTGGACGAAGACAAAGTAGAAGAAGAGATTCTTTCCATGGTTGAGGAAGGACATGAACAAGGCTTAATCGAAGAAGGCGAGATGGAGCTTATTAACAACATCTTTGAATTCGGAGATAAAGAAGCGAAGGATATCATGACACCGCGGCAAAAGATTGTTGCCGTAGAGAACACCCAGACGGTGGAGCAGGCGTTGCAGCTTGCAGTCGAAAATAGTTTTTCAAGATATCCGGTTTATGAGGAAGATTTGGATAATATCATCGGACTTGTACATATCAAAGATCTGATCGCGGTGTATATGAAAGATCCAAAATCACCGATTGCGGGAATTGTTGATAAGGCAATTGTCACACATCCGACGAAGGATGTGTCAGAGCTTTTACAACGGATGCAACGTGAGAAGATTCATATGGCAGTCGTGGTGGACGAATACGGTCAGACTGAGGGTATTGTCACGATGGAGGACATCTTAGAAGAGATTGTCGGAAATATATTGGATGAACACGATGAGGAACAGCCGGAGGAGATTCAGAAAAAGTCCGAGGACGAATATCTGGTTGATGGCGGAGCAACGTTAGAAGATCTGGAGGATCTGCTTGGAATCGAATTTCCCGATGAGGATTTCGAGACGGTGAATGGATTTTTGCTCTATGAGCATGGACGGTTGCCGGAAGAGGGTGAATCCTTTAAGATAGAATATCAGGGATATGAATTTATCCCGGTAAAAATAGAAGATAACAGGATTATCACTGTTAAAATTACGAAACTAAAGGAAGAGGAGTAACAAACAATGTCAGGACATTCAAAATTTGCGAACATTAAGCACAAGAAAGAGAAAAACGACGCTGCAAAAGGAAAAGTATTTACGATTATTGGTCGTGAGATCGCAGTTGCCGTAAAGGAAGGTGGACCGGATCCGGCGAACAATAGCAAGTTGCGTGATGTCATTGCAAAGGCAAAAGCAAATAACATGCCAAACGACACGATCGATCGCGGTATCAAGAAGGCAGCCGGTGATGCAAATTCCGTAAACTATGTAACGATTACATATGAAGGCTATGGTCCAAGCGGAACAGCAATTATCGTAAATGCGCTTACAGATAACAAGAACCGTACAGCATCCAATGTAAGAAATGCATTCACAAAGGGTGGCGGAAATGTCGGAACCACAGGTTGTGTATCTTATATGTTTGATGAGAAGGGACAGATTATCATCGCGAAAGAGGACTGTGATATGGATGCAGATGATCTGATGATGATCGCACTTGATGCAGGTGCAGAAGACTTCAATGAGGAAGAAGACAGCTTTGAGATTTTAACTTCTCCGGAAGAGTTCACTGCTGTACGTGAAGCCCTCGAGAAAGAGAATATCCCGATGGCTGAGGCAGACGTTACAATGATTCCGCAGAACTACGTAGAGCTTACATCTGAGGATGACATCAAGAAGATGAACCGCATCCTTGATATGCTTGAAATGGATGACGACGTCCAGGACGTGTACCACAACTGGGATGAGTAAAAAAATGCGGCTTGCCAGCATTTTTTTACGAAGACCTTTCTTACCAGCGTAAGCTGGTAAGAGGGATGAGTAGGTAAAGGAGTAACATGCCACTTTTATTTATATTCTTTATTTGGTATGGAATGTATGGCAGAAACAACCCGAAGATATACAGTAAATTGCACGACAAATTTGGTTTGATCGTCTTTTTGCTATTTATGATCAGTAGTCTGACGAGTTTTAGTTCCGGTTTTGGCATATTGTTGATGGTTTCGTTAATCATAGCTGTTGTCGGTGCCCCGATCTGGCTTATTGCATGGCTGATTTCGAAATCAGCCAAGGGAAAAGCCAGACAGAAGCAGAACGATTATGATTATTATACCCAGCATTACAGCCAGTCAGATGCAAAAGCGGGAATGACCGTGACGGGACTTACAAAGGCTGTACCAAAGCGAAGAAAGATTGTTCAAAAATTTAATCAGAAGTATGATTTGTATCTGACCAATGAGGAGATTGACCGGATTGTGGATGCATCGTATATGTCAAACTGCTGGGAACGTGAGATTTTTGACATGGATCAAAAGTACGATACCGTTTCACAGTGGTATCGCGGAGATTCCGCATGGTTAAGGGCATATCTGCATGCATTTCCGGTGCAGAATGTCACTTCGGATTTTGAGAGTCAGAGAAGTATTTGCCTTGACACTTTTTATCAGGTGTTTGCAGAGATCAATCCTGGTAAGTACGAGAGCATCGAGAGTTGTGTCAAAGAGATCAATAATCGGTATATGACGAATTTTGATGATATTACATTCTCGGTTGCACATCGTTTCTTAGCGGACAATGGTTATAAGTTTGAATTACCACATTATGATGTACATGGAGTCAAATCAGATATAGACAGATTAAAAGACAAATACGATCAGGAGACTGCCAGTAGTGGAAGTCAGACTGGATATGAAAAAATGCGCCGGCGTTAAGCCGGCGTATTTTTGTATACATTTATAACATATATGTGGTTATTGAATCTGTACGAGACTTGAACAATGTCTGTTTCCCTGCATATCTTCAAAGATGAACATACCATAGTATTCTTCACCGGCAAGCAATGCATCCCGTACAGGTGTGAAGCCTTCGGAGATTGGGAAAGAACTGTAGTTGATCATAAGATCTGCCCAGTCTGCCTCGTTGAAGTTCGTCAGATCTTCGTTCGATGTAAAACGGTGGGAGAAATATCCGAATGCTACATTCTGATAATCATCAATGTTGATCTCATATCGCTCCGGGAAGATCTCATTTCCTTCGGTATTGATATAATTGTCGATTGGATAAGCACCGAGAATCTGACCTTCCGGATGTTCGTCCGATACTTCTAATACAAAATACGCATACATGCTGTCATCTCCTTCAATATCGTCATTGTAGAGGATACTGGAGAGAAGATAGCGGGTATAGGTATCTGTTTTTTCCTGCACGGTGTACATCAGTTCGTAATTCTCTTTTGTTGTGTCATTCTGCATATAAGTGATCTGACCGTCAAAATCTGCGGTCATTTTTCCGGTTCCGTCATCGGATACTGCGGAGCTTAATGCAACCAGATCATACATACCATCCTGTTCATGATCTTTCCTGGCTATTACAAAATAAGCATTCTGCAATGCGGCGGACTGTTCACTGTTTAAGTCAACAGAGAAGGAAGAATCCTCATTCATGACAGGCACAAGATCCTCTGGATTCCATGTAACCGTAAATGCGTCTGTATCTGTCAGCATACCTGCAAAACGAGATATGTAACTAGTATAATTGTCAGCGAAATCGAAGGTCGTGTACATAGGAATCAGGGAAGATACATATTCCTTTGTATAATAAGGGTGGTAGATGGACACACCATTAATCCGTTTTTCGTTTGCGCTTGAATATACAATGAGTCTGCCTAATGCGTTAGAAAGTGCAGTCGATTCTGCCGGATGCAGTGACTGCATACGCATAGTATAATCCGTGAGATCTACAACATCATAGGATCCTTCCGTATAGGAATAGCTGGCGGCAATTTCCTTTGCACTTGTCCGAATTGCAGAATACCGGGCATAGGTGCTCTCATCAAAGTTATCGTTTACGACAGCGAATAAGTCGTTAAGTGCAGTTTCGCATGCACTCACCTGACTTAAATCCAGAACAGACAGGCAGACTGGCGTGTAGGAGAACGGAAAACTGTTCATGTAATCGGTTGTTTCCTGAATATAAGAATCTACAATTGCCTGTCCGATTTGTGTACCATCCTGTATGGTGTCAATGTCATCCAGAAAGCTGTAATGCCATCCACAGCCTGGCTCCGGTTCCTGCGAGGCAACCATATAGTTTGCGTAGGAACTTAACGCGTGCGCTGTTTCAATGTTTGCCATCAGGCAGGCATCAAAACCAATGAGATTCAGCTTATTTTCATCGTGGAAAGGAGAGTCTGTAAAGGCCTGCTGCAGCTCATCCAATGTCAGACTGTCACTGGTTGTCTCATCGTAGCCGTATCCGAAGAATGCGCCGCCGCCGTGATTCCATAAGATTAGATCATATTGCTCTGCCGGATAGTTTGAATATCCATAATTTAAGAATTCGGTTAGATTCGCAGGATCGCCCATATTGGAAGCGTCCTTGGAAGTAAGCTCTTTCAGATTTCCGTTCTCAATCTTGAAAATAGTGTTGGCATTTTCCGGAATGCTGCTGTTATGCCAGTCTCTGCATCCGCCGGTATAGAGTAGTACATTCATGGCGGATTCATCAAAACCGGAATCTAACATTTCGTCAATGTCTGTGGAAGCTGCCAGATGATCACTCTCAAGATCCGAGCCAACCATGTAGATCATAACAGTTTTGGAACCGGATGAAACAGGTTGTTGTTCGGTTGTTACAGATTCAGTGGTAGGAAATGAAGTTTGTTGCTCCGTTGTTACAGCGGCGGTTGTCTGTGTCAGATCCTTGACCGGACGTTTGGTGGTGATGAGGGCAATTCCAACTGCGAGAACTACCACACATCCGCTGATACCGGCAATCAGAGGCCATCTTTTCTTTTTAACGGTCTTTGGTGGTGCTGCAGGCGGTACATTTCCCTGCATATTCTGATATGGATTTGGTTGTCCGCTGTATTGCGGAGGATTATATGGTGTTGGCTGTCCGTACCCATACGACATTGGCTGCCCACCATATACCGATCCGTTGTTATATGGAATCTGCTGCCCGCTTGTCGGCTGGCTGCTCTGCGACGCCTGCCAACCACATATCGGGCAGACACCATTCTCGTTTAATGCGTGTCCGCACTCATTACAAAACATATTGAACCTCCCGAAAGTTAATAAATTAACTATATCATACAACCTGTGATTCGTGTGAAAAAAATTTCCATTTTTATCACATTATGCTAAAATAAAATGAAATAAAACAAACTGTGCAGATGGTGCAATGGGAGGATATATGGAAGTTACAGAAGTACGGGAAATAACACAGAAGATCATAACAGAAGCATCCGGAGTTGTGATTGGCAGTGAATCAGTGATAGAGAAAATGCTTGCCGCATTTTTAGCAGGAGGTCATGTATTACTGGAAGACCGTCCGGGAAGCGGTAAGACAACACTTGCAAAGACTTTGGCACGTCTTTTGGATGTGGGACAGAAACGAGTACAGTTCACACCGGATCTGATGCCGAGTGACATTACCGGATTGAATGTATACAGTCAGAAGGATGGAGAGTTTCATCTTGTAAAAGGTCCGGTTTTTACCAATATCTTACTGGCGGATGAGATAAACCGCGCGACTCCGAGAACACAGTCGAGTCTGCTTGAGGCAATGGAGGAAAAACAGGTAACGATAGATGGACAGACGATGCCGCTTGCAGAACCTTTCCTTGTGATAGCAACTGAGAACCCGATAGAGACAACCGGAACCTATCCGCTTCCGGAAGCGCAGGTGGATCGATTTATGATGAAACTGTCTATGGGAGAACTGGATGAGAAAGCAAAGCTTCGGGTGATGGAGACGTTTTTGGATGGAAGTATGCTGCAGGAATTACATCCGGTCTGCACATCGGAACAGATTCTTGCTATGCGCGAAATGATAAAGACTGTGACGGTCAACCAATGTGTACGGGAGTATATAGTAGAGATTATCAGTAAAACAGGCAAAAATCAAAGTATCATGGCAGGGGTAAGTACGCGTGCTATGCTGGCCCTTGTGCGTGTTTTGCAGGCATTTGCAGCTATGCAGGGAAGAACCTATGTGATACCGGATGATGTCAAGGCGCTTGCTCCATGTGTTTTGGCACACCGTCTTTTGACATATGGAAATGCAAAAGACAATGTGGAAAAATTACAGGAAATTATCAGTATGGTGGAAGTACCGGTGGAGGATTGGAAGCAGTGAGTCTGATTGTAGCACTTGTGATTGCGAGTCTTGTATATATATTGCAGAAACATTTGTATGCGGTATGGTGGAATCGGAATCTGGATGTGACAATTTCATTTGCGGACCCGTATGTGCGGGAAGGGGAAAAAAGTGCATTGAAGGAAGTAATCTATAATGGGAAAATTCTTCCATTGCCGGTGTTCCATGTCAAGTTCTCGGCAGATCGTTCATTTCAGTTTGAAGATACAGAGAATACGGTTGTGACGGATAGTTATTATAGAAACGATGTGTTTTCTGTGCTTGGTTATCGAAAGATCACAAGAACTCTGCCGTTTCAGACATCAAAGCGTGGATTGTACGGGATTCCGAATCTGAATGTAATCGCACGTGATTTTTTCATGACAACGAATTTTGCGTACAGTAAAAGTGGCAATGCATGGATATATGTGCTTCCGGAACGGGTTTATACGCCGGAACTGTCGATGTTTTGCACGCATCTTCTTGGGGAATTTGAAACCCGTAGAAACCGTATGGAAGATCCCTACACATTTCGTGGAATCCGGGAGTATGCATATGGCGATACAATAGGGAAGATTAACTGGAAGGCGACAGCAAAAACGGCACAGCTTATGGTTAATATGTATGGATATACATCGGAACAGCGTGTGCGGATTCTGCTTAATCTGGAGACGAATATGATGGGAAAAACGCAGAATCTTCAGGAGATGAGTATCCGCATGGCGGGAACTGTGGCTGAGTATTTTCTGAAGAATAAAGTTTCTGTTGAGATCCTGTCGAACGGTATCGACCAGACAACGGGCGATTGCGAACGTGTGGAAGCAGGGATGTCTATGGAACATGGAGTTACGATAGATAAATATCTGGCTCGAATTATGGGAAATGCCGGAATAGATCGTTTTTTGATTATTGTAAATGATGAGCTTTTGCATATGGAGGAGACAGTGACTTATGTGGTTATCTCGCCATACTATAAGGATGATCTGCTTGTAAAGCTGGATTATATGCAGAAAAATCATATGGCAGTGCAGATGCTGGTGCCTTACTATGATATTCAGGATAAAGAAAACTGGAGAAATTACATGCATGGGGTGGAGGTGAAGTGGAATGAAATATAAACTGTTGCAGATAACAACGTTGCTTCATCTTCTCTATGAATGGACTTGCTGTAGTCTGGCATTTGCATTTGTGGAAGTGGTATTTACAAAGCAGGCACCGCACTTTTACCTGATTCCGGTTACGGGAGTTTGGTTCGTGATATCGTATGTTCTGCGAGCAAAAGCGGGAAATTATCTGGTGCTGCTTGTGGGGCATTTACTTATGCGGCTTCCGATTTATCTGTTACCGATCTCGAGAGAACTGCAATGGGTATATTTTATCATTCCGTGTTATCTTTTCTTTGCATCTATATCAGGCGTACGAAAAAAGACAAATGAGAGTGGGTATAGAGGGGAAAATGAATTACCGTGGCCTTCATTTTTATTTTGTCTGGTAGCGTATCTGGTCGGCGGGCATCTGGAGCAGCCGGGATTGCAAATCTATGCATATATTACAACGCTTGTTTTGCTGCTGCTGTATCTGGCAATTGTATACACAGACGGAATGGAGCATTATCTGGACGCTGCGGGCCATGTATCAAAGATGCCGCTGCGGCAGATACTATCCGTGAATACGATTATGGTCGGCGCTATTATCATAGTTTTAATACTTGGGTTAGGCCTTGGAGAATTGCTGGGATTTCAGAAGCTGGTTGCTTTGATATGGGATGCGATGCTTGCGGTCATACGGATCGTAGCGATGATATTCGGTGCAATTTTTGAGTTTATTGGACGCTGGTTTAAGAACGGAGATCCGGGTGCAAGTGATTATGATGAGAATGCAGATGGAAATATGCCGGAGCGTATGCATTCAATCGGTCAGATGCTGATGCCGGTATTATATGTGTGCCTGATTGCGATTGGAATATATCTGTTATATAAAATTCTCGCAAGACTGGTTCGTTTTCTTATGACGAAACGTGTGATATCGTCGGATCAGATAGAATTGGTGCCGGCACAAAAAACAGACGAGGAGAAAAAACAGCGTAAAAAGAAGGACCGTCTTATCATGTCACGCGATTGGCGGGCAAGAAAATATTATAAGGATTATATTGAGAGGTATCGTTATGACATTACGCTGAAACAGACGGAGACAAGCCGTGAAATTCAGGATGAATTGCAAAGGAAAGATCTGGCGGATGTAACAGAACTTACGGCTTGTTATGAAGAAATACGGTATGGAAATTCGGACGTAGACCGTGCAATGCTTCAGAAGATACGCCGGTTGGCAGGGAAGTAGGAAAAGACGGATTTTAGCATATTGTGGTACAAAATGGATTGAATAATCAGAGTGCTTATGCTAAAATTAAAATAACTTTGTTACGAGACTTTTAGGGTCGGATATGGGAGGACAAAAAACATGAAGAAAGTGGCTTATATTGCATCGGAGTGTGTACCGTTTATCAAGACTGGAGGGCTTGCAGACGTTGTCGGTACACTGCCGAGAATTTTTGATAAAAAGGAGTATGACGTGCGTGTCATCATTCCGAATTACATGTGTCTGCCGGCAAAATTCAAGGAGAAGATGCGTTATCTGACACATTTTCATATGGATATTGGCTGGAAGCAGCAGTATGTCGGGGTTATGTATCTGGAATATGAAGGGGTTCCGGTATACTTTATTGACAATGAGTATTATTTCAATGGATTCAACATTTACAGTGATGATATGAAATGGGATATTGAAAAGTTCTGCTATTTCAGCAAGGCAGCACTTTCTATCCTGCCAAGTATCGGATTCCAGCCGGATATTGTACATTGCCATGACTGGCAGGCTGGACTGGTTCCGGTATACTTGAAGACATTATTTGCAGATAATCCATTTTACAGTGGCATGAAGTCAATTATGACGATCCACAATCTGCAGTTCCAGGGAAGATGGGATATCAAGACAGTCCAGGAGTATTCCGGACTTCCGGATTATCTGTTTACACCGGACAAGCTGGAGATCGATAAGGATGCAAGTATGCTGAAAGGTGGTCTTGTTTATGCAGATAAGATCACAACGGTATCGAATACTTACGCACAGGAGATTCAGACGGCTTACTATGGTGAGGGATTAGATGGCTTGCTCCGCGCGAGAAACCAGAGCCTGTGGGGTATCGTAAACGGTATCGACTACAAGGATTATGATCCGGCTACGGATAAGAAGATCTACAAGAATTATACATTGAAGAACTTCCGCAAGAACAAGGTGGCAAATAAGCTTGCATTGCAGAAGGAACTCGGACTTCCGGAAGATAAGAACGCTTATATGATTGGTATTATTTCCAGACTGACAGACCAGAAGGGCTTAGATCTGGTTGACCGTGTCATGAACGACATCTGTACCGATGGTACACAGTTTGTCGTGCTTGGTACCGGCGAGCGCCGCTATGAAGATATGTTCCGTTATTATCAGGGCATTCATCCGGCAAAGGTATCTGCAAATATTTATTACTCAGATGAACTGTCACACAAGATGTATGCAGCATGTGATGCGATGTTAGTACCATCCCGTTTTGAACCGTGTGGACTGACACAGCTTATGGCACTTCGTTATGGTACATTGCCAATCGTAAGAGAGACGGGCGGACTTAAAGATACGGTTATTCCATACAATGAATTTGAGGGAAGCGGAACCGGATTTTCGTTCGCAAACTATAATGCACATGAGTTACTGAACACGATCAACTACTCAAAGCAGGTATTTTTCGACAAGAAGGATGCATGGGAGAGTATGCAGGAATGCGCAATGCAGCAGAACTATAGCTGGTCTAATTCTGCAGAGATCTATCAGAGATTGTACGAGCAGGTGTAAGAAGTATTGTAAAAAAGAAAGCGATTTGATTTTCATCGAATCGCTTTCTTTTTATGATGATTGTAAAACAGAGAAACATCTATCTGATTCTGTTTCACGTGTGTATTACTTATCCTTGCCCTTCAGAGTTTTCTTGGCAAAAGCTGCCTCGTCAATAATCTCTTCCGGTTCAATCCCGGCTTTTAACTTCTCAATCTCATCTACCGTAAGTCCGGACATCAAGGCCACTTCATCTACCGAAATATCCACCTTCAACATACGTGTCGCAAGGTCATACTTCGCCTTAGTCGTCTTATTCATAAGGTTTAACTCCCTTCAAAAAATATTCTATATGTACAACTCACATATATGAAAAACTTTTGCATTTACGTATTTATTATAGTTTTTCTAAGTATGCTTCATTGATGGCGAGCACCTGTTTCATCGCTTCTTCTCCCGGTGCACCAATCGTATTTCGCTTGCTGACACAGGTCTTCAGGCTGATTGCATCGTAGATATCATCTTCAAATACCGGGCTGATTGCCTTATATTCATCGATTGCCATATCAAGCAGGGACTTGTCATGCTTGATGCAGTAGAGTACAAGCTGACCGACAATACCATGTGCATCACGGAATGGAACGCCGTGATTAACCAGATAATCAGCCGCATCGGTAGCATTCGTAAATCCGTTCATGGCACTTTTCTCCATGACAGGTTTGTTTAATTTCATTGTGGAAATCATACCTGTGAACAAAGCGATACATCCTTTGACGGTATCAATCGCATCGAAGGTAAGTTCCTTGTCCTCCTGCATATCCTTGTTATATGCAAGTGGAATGCCTTTCATCGTTGTGAGAATGGAGATCAGCGCGCCATACACACGTCCGGTTTTACCACGGACAAGCTCGGCGATATCCGGGTTCTTCTTCTGCGGCATGATTGAACTTCCTGTGCTGTAAGCGTCATCTAATTCAACAAACTGGTACTCGTTGGAGTTCCAGATGATGATCTCCTCAGAAAAACGGGACAGATGCATCATAATCGTAGAGAATGCGGAAAGCATCTCAATTACGTAGTCACGGTCGGATACGGAATCCATACTGTTTAAGGTTGGACCGGCAAAATCCAGAAGTCTGGCAGTCAGGTCACGATCTAACGGATAGGTTGTTCCTGCCAGTGCACCTGCACCAAGCGGACAATAGTTCATACGTGCATAGATATCTGTCAGTCTGCTGTAATCGCGCTTGAACATCTCCATGTACGCACCAACATGGTGTGCAAAAGTAACAGGCTGTGCTTTCTGCAGATGTGTAAAGCCAGGCATATAGGTATCTACATTTTCCTTCATCAGTGTATGCAGTTCTTTCATGAGTGATACGAGCAGCTTTTTTACTTCGGTGATTTCATCGCGTACATACAGACGCATATCAAGTGCAACCTGATCATTTCTCGAACGTCCGGTGTGCAGCTTCTTGCCGACATCACCAATCCGGTCAATCAGATTCGCTTCAACGAAGCTGTGAATATCTTCATATTTGGAAGAAATCTCCAAAGTTCCATTTTCCACATCGGCAAGGATACCGTTTAATCCATCGATGATCTGGTCGCGTTCCGCATCTGTCAGGATGCCGCTTGCTGCAAGCATTGTCACATGTGCGATGCTGCCACGGATGTCCTGCTTGTAGAACTTCTGATCGAAACTGATCGATGCATTGAAATTATATACTAACTGGTCTGTCTCCTTTGTGAAACGACCGCCCCATAACTGTGCCATAATCTACCTCGCTTTATCTATTTTATTTCACGAATACTATACAACAAATCCCAAGAACCGACAAGACAAACGAGAAAAAAGGTTGCGATTTATACTTAGATAATTTAATATAATATAAATATATTAATATGACCTGTATGTAAAAAAGGAGATAAAGATGAACACAATTCTTGCAAATATAATCGCAACCGGCGACAGTGGTAAACCTTTGCTGGTCGCAATCTGCCTGATTGTATCCATTGTATTGATGGTGGTATTGATTATGGTGGGAAAGAGTGGAAAAAATGAAGAAGATGAAGAAGACGATGATAGGAGCAGACGTTAGATGGGAAAACAAAGGGGCAAACAGCATATTATAATTCCTGTTTTGGTTGCTGCGGTGATTCTCATATTCTATTTTTTTAATTTTCGGATTGGGGCATATCTGCATCCGGACGAAACCGCATATAATATGGAAGATCTGACGCAGATGGTGACTGCACAGATCAATGAAGGAAAACAACGCGGGGATTTTTATGTGTCCGGAATCTCAGAAGCGGATATCAACAATATCAATGAAAATGTCTGCAGCATGAATGGCATGGTGGATCAGTATATGGTGACTGAGAAAAGCAGAGATGGAATGCGGATTCAGTTTCGGTATGAGATATCTGACAATTATTATGTGTGGCAGAAATATGTAAATCATGCAGAGATACCATCCGATCATGCACTTGCATATAAACTGTATGATAAAGTAGTTGAGGTTTTGGATTTGATTATAAAACCGGACATGACGGATTATGAGAAAGAACTGGCAATCCATGATTATATAGTAGTGCATTGTAAATACGGGTATGTAAATGATTCCAAAGATTATGCATATCGGGCATATGGTGCGCTTGTGCAGAACAACGCAGTCTGTAATGGGTATGCAGAGGCGATGGCATTGCTTATGTCCTGCGTAGGAATTGAGAATAAGATCGTTACCGGAACCGCTGATGATGAACTGCATGCATGGAACCAGGTGTGCCTCGATGGGAACTGGTATCAGGTGGATGCAACCTGGGATGATCCGTTGCCGGATCGCGGTGTGTTTGCCGGACATGAATATTTTAACGTGACGGATGAGATTATGGAAGACCGGCATAATTGGAAGCAGGATGCATTTCCGGAGTGTAACAGTTTTGATTATAATTACTATGAACAAAATAATCTGATCTGCGACAGAGATACATTCCGCACATTGATTGAAGACCGGGCGGCCCGTGACAGCACAGCTACTATAGAGGTGGTTGTGACAGATTATGAATCCGGGTTCGATTATTCTTTCATGCGGAATATCAATGCGGTCCAGTATTTTCAGTATACGGAAGAACCGTATGGTGAGTATGAGTTAGTAACGATATATTTGAATCAGAGGTAGAAGATGGAGATTTTTTCAATCGATGAAAAAACAGAATATTTGAAGGAACTGTTTGAAAAAGAAAAATATGACAGTTTTTATCTGTATGAGGCACGGGTGAAGACGAAACTGGATTATTATGTAAATGGCAGGTTAAACCGGGAATATTTTGATACGGAAGAACAGGCAGACTTGCCGGAATATGTGGAGTGGAAGGATATAAAGCAGATTGTATATTCCTATATCAAGGGAAAACGGCTGCCGATCGGATTCAAGATCATATTGATGTTTAACCGCGAGAATATCTCACGGCTTTTGGAGATGAATAACCTGCCCGTGAAAACGGAAGATGTAAGTGCGCTTTTCATGAATGTGGTTTATGAGCATGAAGCATTGTCTGTGACAACCGGGACATCCTTGAAGATATTTACGATGGACAAGACATTGGAACATGTGTGGGATGACACAGTTAAGAAATATTATATTTAAAGTAGAATTATTAGCACTCAATAAAATTGAGTGCTAATTTTTCCTTGACATTCAAATTTCCAGGTATTATTATCTTATTTATAAAATGTTAATTTGCAAAATAAATCTGCAGGATAGAACAGCAGATTTGTATTAGTGATGCATATTTAGGAGGTAATAAGACATGGAACGACAGGGTAATTTATCAATTAACAGTGACAACATTTTTCCGATTATTAAGAAATGGCTTTATTCCGATCAGGATATTTTCATCCGAGAGCTGATTTCCAATGGCTGTGATGCTATTACAAAATTAAAGAAGCTTGCAGTGATGGGCGAATATGAGGAAGTCGAAGGCGAGGAATACAAGATTGAGGTGTATGCGTCTGCCAAGGATAAGACTTTGACATTCGTTGATAATGGTCTTGGTATGACCGAGGAAGAACTTGACAAGTATATTAACCAGATCGCATTTTCCGGTGCGACGGACTTTATCAACAAATATAAGGATAAATCCGGTGATGAGCAGATTATCGGTCATTTCGGACTTGGTTTTTATTCCGCATTTATGGTTGCCGATAAGGTAACGATCGAGACATGCTCTTACAAGAAAGGCGCAAAGCCGGTATATTGGGAGTGTGATGGCGGAACGAATTACACGATGAGTGAGAGCGATGATGATATCCGTGGTACAGCCATCACATTGTATCTGAACGAGGATTGCTTAGAGTATGCAAATGAGTACCGTGTGAAGGAAGTCATCCAGAAATATTGTGCATTTATGCCATACAACATCTACTTTATCAATGAGGATAAGGAAGAGGAAGAGGCAGCCAAGAAGGAAGCCGAAAAGAAAGAAAAAGACAAGGTAATCGAGGTTGATACAACACAGGAAGATGAACTTGTCGGCGATGCACCAAAGAAGGATGAGGCAGAAGAAAAAACAGAGGATGCTCTGGAAGAAAAGAAAGAAGAGAGAAAACCGTTAAATGATACGAATCCGCTCTGGATGCGTAATCCGAAGGATTGTACGGATGAGCAGTATATTGATTTTTACCAGCATGTGTTCTTAGACTTCAAGAAGCCGCTCTTCTGGATCCATCTGAATATGGATTATCCGTTTAACTTGAAGGGTATTTTGTACTTCCCGAAGATTAACACACAGTATGACCAGTTAGAGGGTACGATCAAGTTATATAACAATCAGGTATTTATCGCAGATAACATCAAGGAAGTTATTCCGGAGTTTTTGCTTCTGTTGAAGGGTGTGATTGACTGTCCGGATCTTCCGCTTAATGTATCCCGTTCCGCATTGCAGAATGATGGATTTGTCAAGAAGATATCCGATTACATCACAAAGAAGGTTGCTGATAAGCTGACCGGCATGTATAAGAACAACAAGGAAGATTACGAGAAGTATTGGGATGATTTGAGTCCATTCATCAAGTTTGGCTGTCTGAAGGATGAGAAGTTCTGTGATAAGATGACAGACTATATGCTCTTTAAGGATATCAATGGTAAGTACATCACGCTTCCGGAGTATCTTGAAGAGGGCAAGGAGAAATACGAGAACAAAGTATTCTATATCTCTGACGATGTGGCACAGTCCCAGTATATTAACATGTTCAAGGAAGAGGGCATGAATGCGGTTTATCTGACACATAACATTGATAACCCATATATCACACATCTGGAAGGTAAGAATGAGAATGTGAAGTTCCTGCGCATCGATGCAGACCTTGCCGATAACTTTGTCGGTGAGAAGCTTTCTGAGGAGCAGACGAAGGAATATACCGATAAGCTTTCTGAGGCATTCAAGAAAGCAACCGGAAACGATAAGCTTGTAGTCAAGGTTGAGAGCATGAAGAACGAGAATGTATCCTCTGTCCTGACGGTATCCGAGGAGTCCCGTCGTATGATGGAGATGATGCGTGTGTACAACATGGATGGTATGGATCCTGCTATGTTTGGGGCAGGTGAAGCAGAAACGCTTGTCTTGAATGCAAACAACAAGCTTGTAAAATACATCTTGGATAACCCGGAGGGTGAGTACAAGGATATGATCTGTAATCAGCTTTATGATCTGGCTGTCCTTGCAAACAAACCACTCTCAGCCGAGAAGATGACAGCATTTGTAAAGAGAAGCAACGATCTGCTTGGATTGTTGATTTAATCATATAATATAAAGGAGTAAGAAAATGGCATTTGACGGAGTAACCATATCTGCAATCGTCAGTGAACTGAAGAAGAATCTGACAGGCGGACGTATCTATAAAATATATCAGCCGGAAGTGGATGAACTGTGTCTGGTCGTGAAAAACCGGACAGAACAGGGAAACACAACCAGTCGTCTGGTGATCTCTGCGGATGCCAGTCTGCCCCTTATTTATCTATCCGGGCAGACAAAGGAGAATCCGACGACAGCTCCGAACTTCTGTATGCTGCTTCGGAAGCATATTGGAAATGCACGGATTTTGTCCGTGACACAGCCGAATTTTGAGAGAATCGTAGAGATGGAGTTAGAGCATCTTGATGAGATGGGAGATTTGTGCCGGAAGAAACTGATCGTTGAGATCATGGGGAAACACAGCAACATCATCTTCACGGATGCAGAGGGTACGATCATTGACAGTATCAAACATATTTCCCATCAGGTAAGTTCGGTGCGGGAAGTGCTTCCCGGAAGGACGTATGTATATCCACCGGCACAGGAAAAGGAAAATCCGCTTGATATAGATATCAATTATTTCATGAATCATGTTCTGCGTAAGCCGGTATCTGTAACGAAAGCCATCTATACATCCCTGACCGGATTATCACCGGTGATCGCAAATGAAATCTGTTATCGGGCCGGTGTCGATGGTGGGATGAGTACGGCAGGGCTTTCCATGCAGGAACAGGAAACGTTATATGGCGCGTTTGATACTATGCGTCAGAGTATAAAAGAAGAACAATTTACACCATGTATCGCATACCAGGGTTATGCACCGAAGGAATTTGCGGCGTGCACATTGACGATGTATGGAGAGGAAGCAGACGACCTTCCGAAGAAGGATATGGATGGTCTGAAAGCATTTCCGTCGATGTCTCCGGTCATTGAAGAATACTATCAGGCAAAAAGTGTAGTGACACGTATCAGGCAGCGGTCGACCGATCTTCGAAAGATCGTCAGTAATGCAATCGAGCGGACCGCAAAGAAATACGATTTGCAGCGGTCGCAGCTAAAGGATACAGAGAAACGGGATAAATATAAGGTCTATGGAGAACTATTGACTGCATATGGATATTCGTGCAAACCTGGCGATAAGGAAATCACCTGTGAGAATTACTATGATGGCAGTATGGTTACGATTCCGCTTGATCCGGAGCAGTCGGCGATGGAGAACGCAAAGCGGTATTTCAACAAATATAATAAGCTGAAACGAACCTATGAGGCTTTGATGGAGCTTACGGTAGAGTCAAAGGAGGAACTGGATTATCTGCTTTCTGTGCAGAATTCTCTGGAGATTGCCAAGACGGAGAATGATCTGCAGGAGATCAAACAGGAACTTATTGAAAGCGGTTATGTGCGTGGCAGATTCGATCGTAACAAGCAGAAGAAACAGGCGAAAGCAAAGCCGCTGCATTATATATCCGGCGACGGATATCACATGTATGTCGGAAAGAATAATTTCCAAAATGAAGAACTTACATTTAAGTTTGCAGAAGGAAATGATCTCTGGTTTCATGCGAAGCAGATGCCGGGGTCTCATGTGATCGTCAAGACGAACGGAGAGAGAGAGATTCCCGACCGTACATATGAAGAGGCGGCAAGACTGGCAGCGTATTACTCAACCGGAAAGGATGCACCGAAGGTAGAGATTGACTATACGATGAAGAAAAACCTGAAAAAACCGCCGAAAGCAAAACCGGGATTTGTGATTTATCATACAAATTATTCGATGAGTATGGAGCCGGATATCCATGGAATTGCAGAAGCCTGAATCAAGAAATTAAACATGAAAACACCTTGATTTTTAGGGGTGTCTATACTATAATAATGTAGATTATCGTTCATAGATAAGAAAGAAACGATAATCTGCATTATTTTTATGTGTGTGTAGGCACAGTGAGAAAATGGAGTCGCTTGGCGGCGGATGTATACAGGAGACTATCGTGATAAAAAGTATGACAGGCTTCGGAAGAGGCGAACAGGTAAATGAAGATCGCAAGATCGTGGTAGAGATTAAGGCGGTGAATCACCGGTTCTGTGACATGAACGTGAAACTGCCGAAGAAACTGAATTATTTTGAGACAGATATCAGAGCTTGTCTGAAGGAATATATTCAGCGTGGAAAAGTCGATGTATTTATTACATATGAGGACTATACAAAGTCCAACGTGTGTGTAAAATATAATAAGGAAATTGCAACAGAATATGTGAATTATCTGAACAGTATGGTAGATGATTTTGGCCTGCAGTCGGATGTAAAGCCATCCGTGATCGGCAGATTCCCGGAGGTGTTTACATTGGAAGAACAGTCCGTGGATGAAAATGAAATCTGGTCTCATTTAGAGGGAGTTGTACGGGAAGCAGCAGAGAAGTTTGCAGAGTCCCGTATCCGTGAGGGCGAGAACCTGAAGAAGGATCTGCTTGCAAAGCTTTCTGTAATGTCAGATATCGTGGCGTATATCGAAGAAAAATCACCGCAGATTATCGAGGATTACAAGAATCGGCTGATTGAGAAGGTGGATGAGCTTGCTATCAATACCCAGATTGATGATCAGCGTATTGCAGCCGAGGTTACGATGTATGCGGATAAGGTCTGCGTGGATGAAGAAGTTGTGCGTCTGAGAAGTCATATTGACAGTACGATTAAGATTCTGACTGAGGGTGGTGCTGTTGGTAGAAAGCTTGATTTTATCGTACAGGAGATGAATCGCGAAGCAAATACGATTTTATCGAAAGCGAATTCCCTGATTATTGCAGACAAGGGAATTGATTTGAAGACAGAAATCGAAAAGGTTCGTGAACAGATACAGAATATTGAGTAGGAGGAACCAGATAATATGGCAAAGAAAGGTTCTTTGATTGTTATTTCCGGATTCTCCGGCGTGGGTAAAGGTACGGTTGTCAAGAAGATGGTTGCCGAATATGGCTACAGTCTGTCTGTTTCTGCGACAACGCGTGCACCACGGGAGGGAGAAGTTGACGGAAGAGAATATTATTTCAAAACCGTGGATGAATTCCGGAATCTGATTGATTATAATGGGTTTATTGAGTGGGCACAGTATGTAGAAAACTACTATGGTACCCCTAGAAAGTTCGTAGAGGATGAGATGGCGAAAGGACATGATGTGATCTTAGAGATCGAAGTGCAGGGTGCCATGAATGTCCGGGAACAGTATCCGGATGCGATTCTTATATTCATCACAGCACCGAGTGCAAAGGGACTTCGCGAACGTCTTGCGGGGCGTGGCACCGAGAGTGAGGAAGTCATCAATAAGCGTATGCAGCGTGCGGTGGAAGAATCCGAGGATATGCAGCAGTATGACTATATCGTTGTAAATGACGATTTAGATACATGTGTACACAGCGTACACTCGATTATTGTAGGCAGAAAATGTCTGCGTGAAAATAATCTTGAGTTTATGGAAGAAATCAAAAATGAGCTGAAAGCTTTATAGGAAGGGAGATATAGACAATGATACATCCATCTTACACAGAATTAATGGAAGTAATTAACAGCGACGTGGAGCCGGGTGAACAGCCGGTTGTTCAGAGTCGTTATTCCGTAGTTATGGCAACTGCAAAGAGAGCCAGACAGATTATTGACGGTGCAGAGCCGCTCGTAAAATCTGAGAGTGGAAAGCCTCTTTCAACTGCAGTCGCAGAACTGTACAGCGGAAAAGTTAAGATTGTCGGTGATGACGAGTAAGACCCACGAAGGGGTTCAAAGGCTGCAGAACAAAAAGCTGTAGCCTTATTTACTTTTTGTTTGTATTCATTCATGGAGGAAGATTATGAAATTATCAGAAGTATTACAGGGACTTACCTATGAAGTATTGCAGGGAAATGCGGATGTAGAAATCAGAGAAATTCAGAATGATTCGAGAAAAGTAGAAACGGGAGATTTGTTTTTCTGTATCACAGGTGCTGTCTCAGATGGACATAAATATGCGGAAGATGTAGCAAAAAAAGGAGCAAGTGTGCTTGTAGTTGAAAAGCCGGTGCCGGTGCCGGACACTGTGACTGTGATCCGTGTGGAGAGTACCCGGTATGCGATGGGTATGATCAGCTCGGCGTTCTATGGAAATCCTTCTGGAAAACTGAACGTGATAGGATTGACAGGTACAAAGGGAAAGACGACAACAACGTACATGATCCGGGATATGCTGGAACGTTCCGGGATTAAAACCGGATTGATCGGTACGATTGAGATTATAGATGGGAAACAACATATCCATGCGAACAATACAACTCCGGAATCTATGATATTACATAAATATTTGCGGGATATGGTAGATAATGGATGTAAGGCGGTTGTTATGGAAGTTTCTTCCCAGGGACTGATGCTCGATCGTGTAGCGGGCGTGGATTTTGATTACGGTATCTTCACGAACCTGTCAAAAGATCATATCGGACCGAATGAACACGCAAGCTTTGAAGAATACCGGGATTGGAAAGCAAAACTTTTCACATTGTGTAAGGTCGGTATTTTCAACGTGGATGATGCGAATGCTGCCTATATGATGGAACATGCAGCCTGTGAAAAACTGACCTATGGAGAGACTGCAAATGCGGATTACCGGGCAGCGGATGTGAAGCTGTATCAGGAAAAGGGTGTGCTTGGAATCCAGTATGCGTTACATGGAAAACTTGAAGCAAAGATGATGGTAGATCTGCCGGGCGAGTTTTCTGTACATAATTCACTCGCAGCCGTTGCTGTAGCAGATCAGATGCATGTGGCAGTAACCGATATACAGACAATATTGAAAGAAGTGAAAGTCCGTGGACGTGTGGAGATGATACCGATTTCCGATGCATTTACACTGATGATTGATTACGCACACAATGCAATGGCACTGGAAAGCCTGCTTACTGCGCTTCGTGCGTATCATCCGAAGCGGCTTGTTACTTTGTTTGGTTGTGGCGGAAACCGTTCAAGAGACCGTCGGTTTGAGATGGGGGAAGTATCTGGCAAGATGGCAGACTTCACAATTATTACGAGCGATAATCCAAGAGATGAAGAGCCACTTGCAATCATTGAGGATATTGAGACAGGTATGAAGAAAACAGATGGTATATATGTGATGATTGCAGACCGGAAGGAAGCAATCCGGTATGCAATTATGAACGCGCAGGAAGGAGATGTGATCGTTCTTGCAGGAAAGGGACATGAAGATTATCAGGAGATTCATGGCGTAAAGCATCACATGGATGAGCGGGATTTGATCCGCGAGATTTTGGAGGAAGAGGATGTCACAACTATATGCGGATATAATAATCGATATTTCGCATAGTGCAATCGACCGGGTGTTTCAGTACCGGATTGGTGCCGAATGGGAAGAACAGGTGCAGATCGGAAGCCTGGTGATAGTTCCTTTTGGAAAAGGAAATGCGCACCGGCATGGATATGTGGTAGGCATCACACAGACACCTTCTTATGCTCCGGATAAGATCAAGGAGATCGCAGAGGTGCCCCAGAAGGGAATCCCAATCGAAGGAAAGCTGATTCAGCTTGCTGCATGGATGCGGGAGACCTATGGTACAACGATGAATCAGGCACTGCAGACGGTGATGCCGGTGAAACAGACGGTAAGAAAGACCACTCAGAAGGTGGAGGAGACGAAACTTTCGGAAGACCAGTGGGAGTTTGTGACACTAAATGCAGAACAACAGGCATTGGTGGATGAATTCGCAGAAGATGTTCAGATGAGCACGCGAAAGACATATTTGCTGCATGGCGTGACGGGCAGTGGCAAGACAGAAGTCTATATCCAGTGCATCAAAGAAGTGATTCGGGAAGGCGGACAGGCGATTGTTTTAATCCCTGAGATTTCACTTACGTATCAGACACTGGCTCGGTTTCGGAAGCATTTTGGTACGCGCGTGGCATTTGTCAATTCCAGACAGAGCAAAGGCGAGAAATATGAGCAGTTCCGGAAAGCAAAGGATGGCGAGGTTGACGTTGTGATTGGTCCGCGCTCGGCACTTTTTACACCGTTTCAAAACCTGAAGCTGATTGTGATGGACGAAGAACATGATTCTGCATTCAAAAGTGATCAGGCACCTCGGTATCACGCCCGGGATGTGGCAATCAAGAGGGCGGAATTAGAGAATGCAAGTGTAATTCTTGGATCAGCGACACCGAGCGTGGAGAGTTATGCAAGAGCGGAAACGGGACAATACCGATTATGGGAATTAAAAGACCGGCCGGATGGAGTGAAAGCACAGAAAATCGAAGTTGTGGATCTGCGCGAAGAGCTGAGGCTTGGAAACCGGAGCATTATCAGCCGTTGTCTGTATAAGAAGATACAGGAAAGTCTTGCAAGAAAAGAGCAGATGATGTTGTTTATCAACCGGAGAGGGTTCAATAGCTTTGTATCATGCCGGGCATGCGGGGAGGCGATCAAATGCCCGCGGTGTGACGTGGCGTTAACATATCATCAACATACGCTGCAGGCGACCAGACAGCTTGTCTGTCACTATTGTGGATACAGTATGGCGATGCCGCAGGCGTGTCCATCGTGCAAATCAAAGATGATCGCAGGATTTGGAACCGGAACCGAGAAGGTGGAGGAAGAAATCAAAAAGCTTTTTCCACAGATTAAAACATTGCGTATGGATCGGGATACAACGATGCGTAAGGATGCGGGTGCCAGAATCCTAAAACAATTTGCGGAAGGAAAGGCGGATATGCTGATTGGCACGCAGATGATTGTCAAAGGACACGATTACAGCAATGTGACATTGGTTGGCGTGATACTTGCGGATTTGTCACTGTATGCGAACGATTACCGCGCCGGAGAACGTACCTTTGATCTTCTGACACAGGCAGCCGGGCGTGCCGGACGTGGTGAAAAAGAAGGCGAGGTCGTGATACAGACTTACCAGCCGGAGCATTATGCGATAGCAGCCGCCGCCAATCAGGATTATAAAGCATTTTATGATATGGAGATGGCGTACAGACGGATGCTTCGATATCCGCCGGTGTATGATATGTTACAGATTCTGTTAACCGGGGAATCCAAAGGAAAAGTGGAGAGCTACGCCGGAATTTTGTGCCGGAACTTAAAAGAAAAGACGAACGCATTACAATATACACAGACCAGAATTATCGGACCGGGTGAAGCGGCAATTGGGAAGATTAACGATGAATACCGTTATGTGATCTATGTGAAGGCACCGGGGCTTGGTGCAATTACTACATTGCGTGATTATGTTGATACATGCAGCTGTGAAGGTGTGACAATCACTGTAGATATGAATCCGATGACAATCTGTTAATTTAAGAGAAATATGGTTTATAAATTATAATATAAATGGAGGGCATTATGGCAACAAGAAAGATACGTTTAGATGGTGATGATGTATTGAGAAAGGTCTGCAAACCGATTGAGAAGATGACACCGCGGTTACAGACTCTGATTGATGATATGTATGAGACGATGTATGAGGCAAATGGCGTAGGACTGGCTGCACCACAGGTCGGCATATTAAAGCGCATCGTTGTAATCGATATCGGAGATGATAATGCCTATACATTAATCAATCCGAAGATTATCGAGGCAGACGGTGAGCAGACGGGAGAGGAAGGCTGCCTGAGTCTGCCGGGACTGCAGGGAACTGTTACAAGACCTAATCATGTGATCTGTGAGGCGTATGATGAGGATATGCAGCTTCGTCAGATCGAGGGTGAGGGATTACTGGCACGTGCCATCTGTCATGAATTAGATCATCTCGATGGAATTCTGTACAAGGATAAGGTTGAAGACGGACTTTATAAGGTAGAGCCGGTTAATCCGGAAGAGTAGCAAAAAACGGATGCACGGCAGGGTAGAACATGGAGGTAGAGCATGAGAATTATATATATGGGAACACCGGAATTTGCAGCCATTGCGCTTGCGGCAATTGTAAAAGAGCATGAGGTTGTTGCGGTTGTGACGCAGCCGGACAAGCCACAGGGAAGAAATCGTAAGCTGGTGCCAACACCGGTTAAGGTGAAGGCACAGGAATATGCGATTCCTGTCTATCAGCCGGAGAAGGTGCGGGAAGCAGAGATGGTAGAGACGCTTCGGTCATACAAGCCGGATGCAATCGTGGTAGCTGCATATGGACAGATATTGCCGGAGAGCATTTTATCGATTCCACCGTATGGCTGTATCAATATTCATGCGTCATTGCTTCCGAAATACCGTGGCGCGGCACCAATCGAGCGTGCAATCATCGATGGTGAGACCGTGACGGGTGTCACAACGATGTATATGGAAAAAGGGCTCGATACCGGAGATATGATTGACAAAGTAGAGGTTGTTATCACGCCGGAAGATACCGGGGCCACGCTGCATGACAAGCTTGCTGTGGCAGGAGCATCCCTGATTTTAGAGACACTCATGAAGCTTGAAAATCATACAGCAACACGGACGAAGCAGGATGATACGCAGAGTTGTTATGCTTCGATGCTCTCCAAGGAAATGGGACAGATGGATTTCTCAAAGCCTGCAGAAAAGCTGGAGCGGTTGATCCGCGGACTGAATCCATGGCCGTGTGCATATACACAGATTGATGGTAAGAATGTGAAGATCTACAAAGCAAAGGTGATCAAAATGGATGCTGCATATCAGGCGCAGGCACAGGCAAAAGTGGAACAGACACTGGCCTTTGCTCCGGGCGAGATCGTGGAGGTTGCGAAGAAGTATTTCGTGATCGCGTGTGGTACAGATGCATTGCAGATTCAGAACCTGCAGCCGGAGGGCAAAAAGCCGATGGATGCGGCTGCCTATCTGAACGGTAATCCGTTAAAAGCGGGAATGTATGTAAATCAGGATTAAAAAGGAGAACCGGATGGATTCAAGAGACGTGGCGTTGACCGTATTATTGGATATAGAGACAAATCACACATTTTCAAATATAGCACTTGGAAATGCACTTCGCAAAAATCAGTTTACCGATAAAGTAGAACGTGCCTTTTTATCCAGGCTGGTGGAGGGCGTAACAGAGACAAAGCTGCGGCTGGATTATGTAATTGATCAATTTTCAAAGACGAAAGTGCGGAAATGCAAACCTGTGATTGCCTGTCTGCTGCGGATGGGGTGCTATCAGATTCTCTTTATGGATGGTGTTCCGGATTCTGCCGCATGCAATGAGTGTGTGAAGCTTGCGAAAAAACATGGTTTTGCGGGCCTTTCCGGATTTGTAAATGGTGTGCTTCGGACAATCGCGCGGGAGAAAGCTGGGATCACATATCCGGATCAGAAAAAAGAACCGGAGAAGTATTTGTCTGTGCTGACATCGACACCGCATGGACTTGTGAAAAAGCTTGTTTCGGAATATGGTGTAGAAAGTACAGAGACAATTTTACAAGCGGCATTTACAGATCGGAAGACGAGCATTCGTTTGAATATACATCAAATCAAAGAAAACGGAGAGACACCGGATTCTTATAAGAAACGACTCGAAGAGGCAGGCATAACGGTTGAACCGGGAGCATATTATGAAGGTGCATGGCTGTTATCCGGATATGATTTCATTCATAAAATTCCGGGGTATAAGCAGGGATATTTTACCGTGCAGGATGAAAGTTCGATGTGTGCCGTTTCGGCAGCAGACATCAAATCAGGGGATCTGGTTATGGATATCTGTGCGGCACCGGGCGGCAAAACGACAGCGGCAGCGGAATCTGCACGGGAAGGACACGTGCTTTCAATGGATATTGCAGAGGATAAACTGGAGCTGATCGAAGAAAATGTTGAACGGTTAAAACTTACAAATGTTGATATCCGTTGTCAGGATGCGACAGAATATATGCAGGAACAGGAGGAAAACGCGGATGTTGTTATCGCGGATCTGCCTTGTTCCGGACTTGGTATTATGGGACGGAAAAACGATATCAAATACCGGGTGACAGAAGAGCAGATAAAGTCTCTTGTGGAATTACAGCATACGATACTGCAAAACGCCTGCCGTTATGTGAAAACAGGCGGGACGCTGTTGTATAGCACCTGCACGATTACAAAGGAAGAAAATGTATTACAGGTGGAACGATTTTTGAAAGAACATCCGGAATACACATTGAAAGAACAGCGGCAGTTTCTGCAGGGCATCGATGCCTGTGACGGATTTTATTATGCGGTGCTGCGCAGACAGAGATAAAATTTTGGATATATAAAAGGAGAAGTGTCAGATCAAAATGGACATCAAATCAATGTACCTTGCAGAAATTGAACAATGGATGAAAGCGCATGGACAGCCGGCATTTCGGGCAAAACAGGTGTTTCAGTGGATGCATCAGAAGTATGTGGAATCGGTGGAGGATATGTCGAATCTTCCGAAAACACTGCGTGCACAGATGGACGAAGAAGGATTTATCCATATCGAGGCAGAGACAAGTCAGGAATCCAAATCGGACGGTACAATCAAATTCTTATACCGCCTGTCGGATGGACAGATGATCGAAACGGTGTTTATGCGTCACAACTATGGAAATTCGGTATGTATCTCGTCGCAGGCAGGATGCCGGATGGGATGCAGGTTCTGCGCATCAACGATCGGAGGGCTGGTGCGGAATCTGACAGCATCGGAGATGCTCGAACAGATCTATGCGACAAGCCGTATCACCGGGGAACGCATCAGCCATGTGGTCGTGATGGGAACCGGGGAACCACTCGATAATTACGAGAATCTGATCCGCTTTTTACGTCTGCTTATCGATGAGAATGGTTATAACTTAAGTGCCAGAAACATCACGGTATCGAGTTGCGGAATTGTGCCGCGTATCTATGATCTGGCAAAAGAGGATATCCCGATTACATTTGCACTTTCTCTGCATGCACCAACGGATGAAGAACGAAAAGAACTGATGCCCATAGCACATCAGTATACGCTGGCAGAAACATTAGCTGCCTGTCGTGCGTATTTTGATCAGACCGGACGCAGAGTGACGTTTGAATACAGTCTTGTCAAGGGGAAAAATGATACGATAGAACAGGCAGGAAAGCTTGCAAAGTTGCTTGCCGGCATAAACTGCCATGTTAATTTGATTCCGATTAATCCGGTGGAGGAACGGGAATATGAAAGCAGTGACAGCAGTTCGATTGAAAAATTTAAATCCACTCTTGAAAAATATCACATAAATGCTACAATAAGGAAGAGTATGGGTAGCGATATAGACGCTGCTTGTGGTCAGTTACGAAGGAAATATGCGTTTCATCATCAGGAGGATCCCCATGCATTCTAGTGGAAAGACGGATACCGGGATTAAACGTAATAACAATCAGGACAGTATTTTTTTCAGTGACACTCCGGTCGGCCCACTTCCGAATCTTTACATCGTAGCAGATGGAATGGGCGGACATCGCGCGGGGGACAAAGCATCGAGGATGGCGATTGATATTACAGTGGATTTCGTAGAGAAGTCCACAATAGAAAATCCGGTAGCACTGTTAAAACGGGCAATGTTATTTGTAAACAATGAAATATATAAGGCGGCGTGCGCCGATCCCGATTTAAATGGAATGGGAACGACGATGGTAGCGGCGGTTGCACAGGATGGAAAGCTGTATGTGGCGAATGTCGGTGACAGCAGGCTGTATGCGATTGGCGGGGAGATACATCAGATTACGATGGATCATTCCCTGGTAGAGGAACTGATCCGAAAAGGTGAATTGGAACGTAAAAAAGGTCGTAATCATCCGGAGAAGAACATTATCACGAAGGCGATGGGTTCGAGAGATGAGATGATGCCGGACTTTTTTGAGATAGAGATCAACACGGAAGAAAAATATCTGTTATGTTCAGATGGGTTGTCAAACATGGTTGAGGATGACGAAATAAGGGATATTGTTTCCGAGGAAGACGATTTAGACCGGATTGCACAGGAACTTGTAGACCGGGCGAATTACTATGGTGGATCGGATAATATATCCGTGATCATTATATCGGCAGATTGATGACCGAGTAGAGAACGAAGATAGCAGAAAGGGTTGAAATCATGTTAAAACCAGGAATGATATTATGTGATAGATATGAGATTTTGGACGTGGTTGGCGCAGGCGGAATGTCTATTGTCTACAAGGCAAGAGACCACAGACTGAATCGTAACGTAGCAATTAAAGTACTGAAGCCGGAGTTTAGCAACGACAAGAATTTTGTGACAAAATTCCGTATTGAAGCGCAGGCTTCCGCAGGACTGACACATCCGAATATTGTAAATGTATACGATGTTGTCGATGATGAAGGAATCTACTGTATCGTGATGGAACTTGTAGAGGGCATCACATTAAAGCAGTATATCGAGCAGAATGGTCGTCTCAATATGGAGACAGCAATTGATTTTTCTATTCAGATTGCATCCGGATTGGAAGCGGCACATGAGAATCATATTATCCACCGCGATATTAAACCGCAGAATATTATCGTATCGAAAAACGGAAATATCAAGGTCACGGATTTTGGTATTGCGAAGGCAGCAAGCAGCAACACACTGACATCCGGCGCGATGGGAAGTGTGCATTACATATCCCCGGAGCAAGCGCGTGGCGGTTACAGCGATGAGAGAAGCGATATTTATTCTCTCGGTATCACGATGTATGAGATGGTAACCGGAAGAGTTCCGTTTGAAGGGGATAATAACGTATCGGTTGCACTCATGCATATCCAGAATGAGATGATTCCTCCGAGACAGTATTATCCGGATATCTATTCCAGCTTTGAAAAGATTATTCTGAAGGCAACACAGAAAAAGCCGGAGCGCAGATATCTGACCGCGAGTGCATTGATTGCAGATTTGAAGCGGGTACAGAATAACCCGAATATTGATATTGTGGTTGCACCGACATCGATTACGAACAGCCCGACACAGGAGTGGACGAAGGAAGATGTGCAGGCGATCCGGAACGGCAGCGCCAACCGTGATATGTACAGTCAGTCGTATGACAATCCACCGGTATCGCAGGAGATGGGAGAGATTCGTCCAATCGGCTATAATTCTACTCCGCAGGCGAACAGCGGAAGAATCAATGAACTTCTGCAGGAAGATGAAGATGAATGGGAAGATGAGTATGAACCGGAACCACAGCCAAAACGTGGCAGCTTGAAGAAGGTTCAGGATTATGACGAAGATGAAGATATTGAGGACGATGAGGATCCGGATGATATCGATCCGGGTATCCGTAAGGCAGTGACGATTGCAGGTGTTGCAACAGCTGTTATCATTGCAATCATCATTATAGTTGTGCTGGGTAACGTACTTGGCTGGTTTAAGTTTGGATCTAAGAAGGACAATAAGAATAAGATTACAACGGAAGAAGTACAGTCTGTTGCAATGCTTAGCGTAACCGGTATTTCAGAGGACGCAGCTTTGAAGATGCTTACAGATGCAGGATTTACGAATGTCAAGACAGAGCATGTAGAGGACGAGAAGACACAGGAAGGTTATGTATTTGAGCAGAGCGTCAAAGAGGGCGAGATGATACCGGTTGATCAGGAAATCATGCTCAAGGTCAGCGCAGGTGCGGAAGAAATTGATGTACCGGATGTCAAAGGGTATGAGGATTCGCAGGCGGTAACATTGTTGACAGAAGCCGGTTTTCAGGTAAGCCATGCTTACGAATACAGTGAAGATGTTGAAAAAGATAAGGTTATCAAGACCGATCCGGAAGGTGGCACAAAGGCTGCCAAAGGGTCAAAGATTATCGTGACAGTCAGCAACGGCTCTGAGAAAAAGGAAGTAGAAGTTCCAAATTTAGGCGGACTGACAGAGGCACAGGCAAGAGATTCTCTGACAAGCAAGAAGCTTTCTGCCGGAAGTGTGACACATGCAAACAGCGACAGTGTTGCGGCAGGTATGGTTATCAGTCAGAATCCTACAAGGGGAACAATCGTGACAGAGGGAGACAGTGTTGACTTCGTCATCAGTGATGGACCGGAAGAGAAACAGAAGACATACAAAGCAAGTATTTCAGGTACGATTACCTGCAATGATCCCGCCTTGGATAATTCTGAAGTTACAGTTCAGGTCATCTTCAACGGTGGTGCTGTTTATGAGGAATCAAAACAGGTTAAATCAGGCGTTTCTTATAATGTATCTGCCAATGTACCAAATCTGTCATCCCAGAGTGGCAGTGCAAGTTTTGTGATTCTGGCAGGAGGAACGGATGTGACATCGTCCTTTACGGTACCATCGCCAACTGTTTCGTTCTCTGAGGAATAAATAAAGTATAGGAAGTCTATGCAGGGAAAGATTATGAAAGGTGTGGGTGGATTTTATTATATCCACCCACATAATACTGTAAATACCATATATGAATGTAAGGCCAAGGGTGCATTCCGCAACCGGAAGATCAAACCGGCAGTCGGTGATGATGTCGAGATTGAGATCATCAGTGAACAGGATAAGACGGGAAATATTGTCGAGATTTTTCCGCGGGAGAATCTGCTGATCCGGCCGGCAGTTGCGAATGTTGATCAGGCAGTGATCGTATTTGCGCTGGCAGATCCAAAGCCGAATTACAATCTGTTAGACCGCTTTCTGATTATGATGGAACAGCAGGGCGTTGACACGCTGATCTGTTTTAACAAGTCGGATCTGGTCAGTGAGCAGGAAGCACAGGAAATCTGTGCTATCTATGCAGGCGCCGGCTACCGGGTGTTCCTGACGGTTGCAAAGGAAAATGTCGGAGTCGATGCATTCCGGGAAGCTATCCGTGGTAAGACAAGTGTCTTTGCAGGACCTTCCGGTGTCGGGAAATCATCGATGTTGAATGCATTGCATCCGCAGGCACAGGTACAGACCGGAGCAGTTAGTGAGAAGATCCGCAGGGGTAAGCATACAACGAGACATTCGGAACTGATCTATATTGAAGAAGACACGTATATCATGGATACGCCTGGATTCAGCTCACTTGTGATTGAAGATATGGAACCGGAAGATTTAAAGGAATATTTCCGGGAGTTTGAAAGCTGTAACGGTCGTTGTAAGTTTCATGGCTGTGTGCATATACATGAGCCGGCGTGCTTAGTGAAAGAAGCACTGCAGGAGGGAACAATCTCGCAGCTTCGCTATGATAATTATATACAGCTATATGAAGAATTAAAAAATAAAAGGAGATGGTAGACATGAATATTCTTTCACCGTCATTGTTATCAATCGATTTTAACCACATTGAACGAAATGCAAAGGTATTGGATGAAGCAGGTGTCAAATGGTTTCACTTAGATGTTATGGATGGAACCTTTGTACGAAATATCTCCTTTGGACCACCGGTTATCAAATGCATCCGGAAGATTACGGAAAGTTTCTTTGATGTACATCTGATGATTAATGAACCAATCCGTTATATCGATGCATTTGCGGATGCGGGAGCAGACATGCTGACCGTACATTATGAGGCATGTAAGAATCTTCAGGAGACGATTGACGCCGTTAAAGAGGCAGGTATGAAGGTTGGAATTGCTGTGAATCCGGAGACACCGGTGCATTGGTTAGAATATTACATCAATCAGGTAGATATGGTACTCATCATGAGTGTCAATCCGGGTTTTGGCGGACAGAAGTTTATGCCAATCGCTCTTACGAAGTTACAGGAAGTAAAGGCACTTGCCGAAGAAAAAAATCCGGAGCTTTTGATTGAAGTTGATGGCGGTATCACGGTTGACAATGTACAGGATGTATTAGATGCAGGTGCCAATGTTGTCGTTGCGGGTTCTGCTGTATTCAAGGGTGACAAGAAAGCGAATATCGCAGCGTTTATGGAGAAGTTGAACGCGTAGAACATAAATGAAAATGAAAAACAAATATTGTCTCATAGTCACGGGTGGCTCTGTAGATCAAGATTTACTCACAGCTGTTTACGAGGGTGCATATGGATATCCGGTTCGTCCGTATGTGATCGGTGTAGACAAGGGGCTGGAGATATTACAACAATTGGATATCGAACCGGATTTGATAATCGGAGATTTTGATTCCGCAAATGACGGCATCAGAGCGAAATATGTGACAAGCCCTGATGCCGTTGTGCGTGAGAAGTGTATTGTGTTAAACCCGGAAAAAGATTTTACCGATACACATGTTGCGGTCTTAGAGGCGGCAAAACGTGGATTTGCACGGGCATTACTGCTTGGTGCAACAGGAACCAGACTGGACCATACATTGGGAAATCTGAATCTGCTTTATTTATGTTATCAGGAGGGAATCTATGCAGAAATCTTAGATCTGCATAACCGCATATCCCTGATTGAAAAAGAAAAGATAGTTCGTGCAGAAAACCTGTATGGACCTTACATATCTTTACTGCCCTTTTCGGAGTGTGTGAAGGGCATTACCCTCAAAGGTTTTAAATATAATGCGTATGACCTGTCAATCAGAAAGGGAGAGACGATAGGCATAAGCAACGAATTAAGAGAGGAGGAAGGTCACATAACGATTGGAGATGGGTACCTGTTTCTTATGGAGACCAAAGATTAAATGTCAACATGGGTAATACTTGCATTTGTGATTTACATGATTTTCATGTTGGGAATTGGTGTTATTACAGCGAGGAAAAACAAAAGCTCGGATGATTACTTCTTAGGAGGTAGAAACTTAGGAGGATGGGTGACAGCCCTCTCCGCACAGGCATCCGATATGAGTGGATGGATGCTGATGGGACTTCCCGGCTGTGTCTATGCATTCGGTGCGAATCAGGCATGGATTGCAATCGGACTTCTGATCGGTACGATTTTGAACTGGGTAATCGTAGCAGGACGTCTGCGCCGCTATACAATCAAGGCAGGCAATGCAATGACAATTCCGGAATACTTAAATAACCGGTTTCGCGATAAGCACAGTATTTTGATTACGATCTCTGCGATTGTTATCGTGATTTTCTTTGTAGTATATTCTGCGTCCGCATTTGCATCCGGTGGAAAACTGTTCTCATCCATCACAAAGATGGATTATCATCAGGCGTTGATTGTAGGTGCTGTTGTTATTTTGATCTATACGTTCCTTGGAGGCTTTCTTGCTGTTTGTACAACGGATTTTGTACAGGGTATGATGATGCTGGTTGGTGTACTTGCTGTTCCGATTCTGGTTGTCATCGTACTTGGAACCGGAAATATTGTACCGAATCTTGTAAAATCCGGTCTGGATGTCGATGCAAAAGATTATTTGAATATCTTCATGCAGGATGGCAAGCCTATCTCAGGAATCAGTATTGCGTCTCAGCTTGCATGGGGACTCGGTTATTGTGGTATGCCTCATATCCTTGTTCGATTTATGGCAGTCCGCGATGAGAAGGAACTTGCAAAATCCAAGAAGGTTGCTATTGTGTGGGTACTGATTTCGCTTGTACTGGCTTGCGTAATCGGTGTACTTGGCCGTGCATATCTGTATCCGATGGTACTTTCAAATGAGGGTGCCCAGTATGAGAATGTTTATATTGAGATGATTAAGAAGCTTTTCATGACGGATTATACATTGCCGTTTATCGGTGGCCTGCTGTTATGTGGTATCTTAGCAGCAATCATGTCAACGGCAGATTCTCAGCTGCTTGTGTCTTCGTCCGCTGTGGCAAATGATTTGTTCAAGGGTGTATTCTTCAAGAAATTAAAGGATAAGCAGATTCTGATTATTGCGCGTGTAACGGTATTTGTCGTAGCAATCATTGCAATCATGATTGCATGGGATCCAAATTCCTCTATCATGAATCTGGTCAGTGATGCGTGGGCAGGACTTGGTAGTGCTTTCGGACCGGCAATCCTGATGTCACTTTACTGGAAACGAATGAATCTGGCAGGTGCCGCTGCAGGTATGGCGAGTGGTGGATTGACCGTTATTATCTGGGATTATGTCAAGTGCTGTACACTGGATGGCGTTCGTGTGACACCTTCGGTTTATACAGGCGTATATTCTCTGCTTGTTGGATTTGTTATAAGCCTTGTGTTTATCGTGGTTGTATCACTGGTAACACCAAAGGTCAGCGATGAAATTATGCAGGAGTTTGAGGATGTAAAGAACGGAAACGTCGATGCATAAATAAAACAAAAAGAAAATGCCGGATGCGAGCCGGCATTTTCTTTTTGTATTTTTTAAAAGAGAGGATTTATGAAAAAACTATGGTTATAATATAATCTATAATTATGAACAAATTATGACATAAGTTGAAAGTTTGTGTAAATATTAAGCTGAAATGTAAAAATTAACATGCAAAACCGGGAGAAAATGAGCAATGCAGATTAAATTAATTGTGGTAGGCAATGTCAAAGAGGTTTTTTATCAGAAAAAAATAGAGGAATTTCAAAATTGGATACAGAAAAAAACACCCTTTCAACTCATTTGCCTGAAGGATGAAAGTATTCCGAAGCAGGTGTCGGATGGTGTAATCCGGAAAATCAAGGATACAGAAGGAGAGAAGATATTAAGTCAGTTACAGAATACGGATTATGTTGCTGCACTTTGTATTGACGGCAGGAAGATGGATAATTCAAAAATCCAAAAAAGTATAGAAATTGCCGAACAGCGTGGAAAAACAAGTATTGCATTTGTAATCGGTGGTTCTCTCGGGTTATCCGATGCGGTTGTAAAACGAGCAGATGAAAAGATAAGCTTTTCCGATATGACATTCCCGCATCAGCTTATGCGGGTGATGCTTTTAGAGGTGCTTGCAGATACTATTTGTGGTATGTAATATGGTTCAAGATAGTATAGGCACGGTAGAGCTGCTCTGTCAGGACAACTGTGGTGAGATCCGGAGACATCGTAAATCCGGAAAGTGAAAATGATGGAAAATCAGAGCGCCCGGTGGAATCTGCCCAATTATTATCGGATAAAACATCAAAGGATTTTTTTTGGATTATAAACTCGATTCTGGAGATACCGGACAGACCGATCTGCTCGATTTTTAAAGCAAACTCTTCCGAAGAAATCGTGTCTTTTCCCGGCACTACAAGGAAGCAGGCAGATGAAGCAGACAGTGCGAGTCTGGAAAAATCTTTATAATAGATACATTTGACACGACAAAAAGCGGAGAGCCGTTTGACATACTCCGCAACTGCTTTTGCATACTCGATATCTAATTTCTTTTTTTCGATATGTATCAAAATTTCCATGCAAATATTGTAACATAATTCTTTTCATATGTCTTTGAAAATGGTAAAATATATTTAATCGTGCCTATGGATAATTATAAAGATTCGATAGGAATAAAATACAAGATGAATAAATGCTTGAATATATAGAGGATAATTATGACAGAAAAAAAGATTTTGGTATTGGATATTGATGGAACACTGGTGAACTCGAAGAAGGAGATTACTCCGGAGACACTCAAATATTTAAAGATGATACAGGAGCAGGGACATGTTGTTGCACTGGCTTCCGGAAGACCGTTTCCGGGATTAAAACAGTATTCCGATGCGATAGGACTTGCGGAATATGGCGGTTATGCTTTGAGCTTTAATGGTGGAAAGGTGATTTCATGTGCCACGCAGGAAGTAATCTATACAAAGGCAATTCCGAACCGTTATGCGAAGATTCTCTATGAATTTGCGAAAAAACGCCATATTGGAATGGTAACATACAAAGACAATCAGGTGATTACCGGAACAGATACAGATGGATATATGGAATTTGAGGCAAGACTGAATCATATGGAATTGCGGCAGGTGGATGATTTTCTTGGATTTGTTGATTTTGACATGATCAAATGTCTGATGACGGCGGAACCGGAAATGGCTGAACAATATGAGAAGGAACTGTCGGAACTGGTATCTCCGGATTTGAATGTATTCCGTTCGGAACCATATTTTATAGAGATTACGGTGAACGGTGTGGATAAGGCTGAATCAATTGCAAGATTGTTAGAGCATATCGGCATGACACGCGAACAGTGTATCTGTTGTGGTGATGGTTTCAACGATAAAACTATGGTTGAGTATGCGGGCATCGGTGTAGCCATGGGAAATGCACAGCAGGTCGTAAAAGATGTAGCGGATTATGTGACGGCAACGTGTGATGAAGACGGTGTGGTTGAAGTAATCAGAAAGTTTGTATTATAGATGGGTTATAGGATGAAGGGCAGAAGATGAAAGAATATTTGATATCAACCAAAGCGGACACTTTGGCTGATCTGCGGGAAATTGTAAAACATTCTCATATTGAAGAACTGAGCATTGTCTATGCATCGGAGTATTTTACGAATCCGTCTGGTGTACTTGCCACAATCAAAGAGCAGTTTACGGGCGGAAAAATCGTAGTTCGCAGCTCTTCGCGGAGTGAAGATAATATGGAGACAAGCAATGCCGGACATTTTGAGAGTGTATTGGATGTAGATGCATCAAACGACGAGGCGGTTGCGCAGGCAATTGATAAGGTATACAAGTCTTACGTGGAAGGAGCATTCACAGATGAAGCAAAACAGAAGCTGATGGATGCACAGGAAGAGGTGCTTATTCAGAAGCAGACAGAACACGTGAAGATTTCGGGGGTTGTATTTACAAGAGACATTATTTATAACCGTCCGTATTATATGGTGACATATGATGATAACGGCAGTACCGATTCTGTGACGAGTGGTGTGCGGGGTAAGACGAAATGGATCGCAAAAAATGCGTCCAGAGAGTTCTTAGAGTATGAATTTGTCGATCTGATCACAGCAATCAAGGAGATTGAGGCAATCTATGATTATGTATCGGCACTGGATATAGAGTTTGCAATTCTGGAAGATGGTACGGTTGTGATTTTTCAGGTGCGTCCGCTCGCGGCTGCGCTGAAGATTATCGCTCCTATGACAGACCGGGAATTTAAGGATACAAAAGCACTTGCAAAATGCATGTATCTGGATACGTTCCACATTCTTTCGGATATGGCATTCTGGAACCCGGCGGAGATTATCGGAAGTAATCCGAGACCACTTGATTATTCCTTGTACCGGGAGCTTATCACCGCCCATATCTGGTCGGCAGGATTGCAGCCGCTTGGGTATCAGCCGGTGCGTGGTGAACTGATGCAGAAGGTGGGAAATAAGCCGTATATCTCGGTGAATTATACATTTGACGGCCTGACACCTGCGGGTCTGCCGGAGGATCTGTGCTATAGGCTTAATCAGTATTATGAGCAGAAGTTAAGACAGGATAAAACGGCGCATGATAAGATTGAATTTGAGATTATTTTTAACACATATGATTTTATGACGGATACCCGTCTCAAAGAACTTTCAGAATATGGATTCAGTGATGCGGAGATATCACAGCTTCGCAATGCATTGTTTGAGATTGCGAGACAGACATTGGAACATTATGACGAAATCTGTGAGGAGGATTTGCGCTCTCTTGGACAGTTGACAGAACTTAGGCATGAACTTCGTACCCATGCGCCGCTTGCAGAGACGAATGTCATGAAACTCTACAGCTATATTGATGAACTGCTTGATTCAATCAAGGATCATGGAACACCGCAGTTTACAAGACAGGCACGTTGTGCGTTTATGGCACGTAGTTTTTGCCGGACTCTTGTGGAAAAAGGATATTTTTCAAAGCAGGAAATGGATGATTTCATGTTGTCTATTCCGACTGTTGCGTCTGAGTTTGAACGTGATTTTGATTTGTACAGCCATGGCAGGATGAATCGGGAAGATTTTAATCATCTATACGGACATCTGCGCCTTGGCACATATGATATCCGGTCGGACAGCTACCGGAATATCTACTTTGATGTGGCGGCTGCGAATCTGAAGGGCAACAACAAAGTGAAACAGGAGGCGAAGAGCCTCGATAAAGATAGATTGCAGATTGCTCTGGATGAGGCGGGTATTCCCGTAACACCGGAGAAGTTTATAGATTTTATCAAGCGGGCAACACAGAACCGGGAATATTTCAAATTCGAATTCACAAAGTCCCTGTCGCTTATGCTGGATGTGATTGTGAAGCTTGGAGATGTGATGGCGATTGCAAGAGAGGATATGTCCTATCTGGAAATCCAGGATCTCTTAAGCTATCACAGCCGGGATTCCTATATTCAGACAATCGAGACACGGAGACGGTTTTATCATGTAAACTCTTATCTTGTATTGCCGGAAGTAATCTTTGATGTCGGGGATATCGATGTGATTGACATTGATGAGGCAAGACCGAATTTTATCACGAATAAAGTGGTGGAAGCTCCGATTGTGAATCTGGATGAAGACCATGATTCTGACATTACAGGTAAGATTGTAGTTCTTACAAAAGCAGATCCGGGATATGACTGGATATTTGCGAAGGATATTGCGGGATTTGTGACAAAATACGGTGGCGCTGCTTCACATATGGCAATACGGTGTGCGGAGTTTGGCATTCCGGCGGCGATTGGCTGTGGGGAGAAAATCTACCAGAGGATTCACCGGATGCAGGTGATGCGGTTGGATTGTGAGAACGGAAGAATTACAGAAAAGACAAGCCAATAAATTGATTTCGTATTAGGCATGGTGTATAATAAAACGATGAGACAAGGAGGAAGTCTACATGGGATTTTTTAAAGATTTCAAACGTGATTTCGCGCAGGCAGTCAATGAGCTTATGCCGGATAAAGATGAGCTTGGCGCAGAATACGACGATGAAGATATGGTAAATACATTCGATGAAAATGACCAGATGGATGTAGCACCGGAAGATCTGCTGGAGAATCTGGACGAGATCCGGATTGACAAGCAGGAAGAAGATACGATGCCGGAAGTATCGGAGAATCTGGAACATTTTTCAAATGCAGAGACAGCAGAAGAGATCGGTGCAGGCGAGGAGACATCTGTGTTTGACACGGTTCCCGAAGCGGAAGTGATAACAGATGATCTGGAACTGGATCCGGAGCCTTTTTCAGAAGAGGAACTGAATCCAAAACCGGATATGGAATATCTGCAGGCGGAGACTGTGACAGAAAAAACAGAAGAACCGGATACAGAGACGGAAACAGGCGATGACGAATTAAAAGCACTGGATGCGCTTGATGAAGAGAACATGTTGGAGCATACAGATGAGGCGTTACAGATAGAACCGGATACAGAGGAAAAAGAGGATGAACTGTCAAGCTTTCTGACCGCAGATCTTGGAAAAGCGGTTGAGGATACTTTGGCAAAGCAGGCAGAAGAGGAACTTGAAGCGGAGAATAATCAGATACAGGAGGATATGACCGTGGAGACAACAACAGCAATGCCGGAAGAAAAGACAGATGTGAATGCTTTGATAGAAGCAGATACAACATACATTACGAAGTCAACTGTCATCAATGGAGATTTACAGACCGATGGATGTATTGATCTGATCGGAACAGTCAACGGAGCAGTCAGCTGTGATGGAAAACTGATTGTCGGAGGGACGGTTACCGGCGATGTGCAGGTAGGAGAATTGTATGCGAATGCAGCCCGTATCGAAGGCGATGTACATGTGGTCGATGCAGCAAAAATCGGAGTAGGAACTGTTGTGGTAGGAAATGTGTTTGCAGGTTCTGCAGTGATTGCCGGTGCAGTGAAAGGCGATATCGATGTACAGGGACCGGTAATTGTGGATTCCACAGCCGTTATTATGGGTAATATAAAGTCAAAATCCGTACAGATCAACAATGGTGCTGTGATCGAGGGTATGTGTTCCCAGTGCTATTCGGAAATTGATGTTAAAAGCTTTTTTGAATAAAAAGATAAGGAGTATCAAACGATGAAGATGGACAGAATTTTATTAAAACTATCCGGAGAAGCACTTGCCGGAGAAAAACACACCGGATTTGATGAGACGGTTGTCCGTGATGTAGCAAAACAGGTGAAAGCAATCTGTGATGAGCATATTCAGGTAAGTATTGTCATTGGCGGCGGGAATTTCTGGAGAGGAAGAACGTCTGATAATATGGATCGTGTGAAAGCGGATCAGATCGGTATGCTTGCAACCGTGATGAACTGTATCTATGCAGCAGATGCCATGCGTGCGGAAGGGTTGAAGACACATATTATGACACCGTTTGCCTGTGGCAGCATGACAGAGCTTTTCAACAAGGATAAGGCGATTGAGTATCTGGAGAATGGAGAGGTTGTCTTCTTCGCAGGTGGAACCGGACATCCGTATTTTTCAACGGATACAGCAACCGTGCTTATGGCGATTGAGGTTGAGGCAGATGTGATTCTGTCCGCAAAGGCAATTGACGGAGTCTATGACAGCGATCCGAAAACCAATCCGAACGCAAAGAAGTATGATACAATGCCGATTTCGGAGATTGTAGATAAAAAGCTTGGTGTGATCGATCTTGCAGCGGCAGTGCTTGCCATGGAGAATAAGATGCCGATGATGCTGTTTGGGTTGAATGACGAAGGAAGCATCAAAAAGGCGGTAACCGGTGGATTTACAGGAACTACAGTGACAGTGGAATAGTTTGATAACGAATATAATGGAGGAAAAAAGATGTTAGCACAGTATGAAGAGAAGATGACGAAGACAATTGAGAGCCTGCAGAAGGAGTATACAACAATTCGTGCCGGACGTGCAAATCCGCATATCCTGGATCGGATTACAGTATTATATTATGGAACACCAACACCATTACAGCAGGTAGCCAATATTACAGTTCCGGAGGCAAGAACAATCATGATTTCCCCATGGGAGTCCAGCCTGATTAAGGAAATCGAGAAAGCAATTGTATGTTCGGATCTTGGTATTAACCCAAACAACGATGGTAAGAACATTATTATTAATTTCCCGGAACTGACAGAGGATCGCAGAAAAGAACTTGCGAAGGATGTCAAGAAGAAGGGTGAGAATGCGAAGGTTGCAATCCGTAATATTCGTCGTGATGCAAACGATGCATTGAAGAAAGCAAACAAGGCAGCAGAGATGTCTGATGATGAACTTAAAGGTAACGAAGACAAAGTACAGAAGATGACAGATAAGTATATTGCACAGGTTGATCAGGCAATCGATGAGAAGACAAAGGAAATCATGACTGTATAAGGCGTATGAAGAAGATAATCGATGACGAACAATTGGAAATACCGACCCATGTAGCAATCATTATGGATGGAAATGGAAGATGGGCAAAAAAACGTCTGCTTCCACGTAACATGGGGCATAAGCAGGGAGCGAAGGTGTTGGAGCAGATCTGCCGTGATGCGGCGGATCTTGGAATCCGGTATCTGACAGTCTATGCTTTTTCAACGGAAAACTGGAAACGTTCCACGGAGGAAGTAACCGGTATCATGAATCTGCTGCGCAGTTATCTTGCAAATTGTGTGGAGCGTGCTTCAAAGGATGGATTGCGTATCCGCGTGATCGGTGATCGAAGCGCACTTGATGCAGATATCGTGGAGATGCTGGAAAATGCAGAACGTGAGACTGCGAAGTTCGATAAACTTGATTTTACAATTGCTTTAAATTATGGCGGCAGAGATGAACTTCGCCGTACAATGACAAAGCTTGCGAAACAGGTACAGGATGGAACGCTTGCACCGGAAGATATTACAGAAGATACGATATCGGACAATCTGGATACCGCGGATCTGCCGGATCCGGATTTGCTGATCCGTACAAGCGGAGAATTGAGGCTTTCCAATTATCTTGTCTGGCAGCTTGCGTATGCAGAGTTTTATTTCACGGATACCTTGTGGCCGGATTTTAACAAGGAATCCTTAAAAGAAGCAATCAGGTATTATAATGGCAGAGAGCGAAGATTTGGTGGAGTGAAATAATCTATGTTTAAAACAAGGTTTTTGAGCGGTGCGGTTTTAACACTGCTCACAATTGGAATTTTATATTTGGGTGGTTATGTGACAGGTGTGGCAGTAATGCTGTTGAGTCTTGGTGGTGTATTTGAATTGATGCGCGTGTACAAGCAGGAGAAGTCAGCGATGGCAGTGCTTGCCTATGTTATGACTGTAGCATATTATTGTTTTCTGTTCTTCCATCTGGAGAAATATCTCCTTCCGCTTGTGATTTTGTATGTGTTACTGGTGCTTGCTGTCTACGTGATTACATATCCAAAGTACACAGATAAGGATGCGATGATTGCGTTATTGGCATTTTTCTATGTATCGCTGCTTTTGTCGTTTTTATATCAGGTTCGTATATTAAAGTATGGTGGAGCATTGGTCGTAATGGTATATATCTGTTCTTGGATCAATGATACATTTGCTTATTGTGTGGGTGTCAAATTCGGAAAACATAAGATGTCACCGAAGCTTAGTCCGAAGAAAAGCGTGGAAGGTCTGTTTGGCGGTATTCTCGGTTCGGCACTGATTGGTGGATTATATGGTATATTCTTCAATGCGAAGGTATATGAAATACCGAAAGCTTCGCTTATTTTTGCAGCGGCAGGTGCAATCGGCGCCGGATTTGCGGTGATTGGTGACCTGACAGCGTCAGCAATCAAGAGAAATAATGATATTAAAGATTACGGAAAACTGATTCCGGGACATGGAGGAATCATGGACCGGTTTGACAGTATTATATTTACAGCACCAATCGTATACTATTGTTTTTCTATCATGATTGGTAATCTAGGAGGCGCAATGTGAGAACAATCGCGATAATCGGCTCTACCGGCTCGATCGGTACACAGACATTGGATGTTGTACGTGCGAATGCGGATATCCGGGTAGGAGCTTTGGCAGCAGGAAATAATATAGAATTATTGGAGAAACAGGTGCGGGAATTTAAACCGGCACTCATCAGTGTACAAAGTGAAGACAGGGCAAACGAATTACGGGTTGCCTTGTCTGATTTTAATTGTAAGATTGTTTATGGCATGGAAGGTCTGATTGAAGTTGCTACATACGAACCGGCAGAGCTGGTTGTGACAGCGATTGTCGGAATGATTGGAATCCGGCCAACCATTGAAGCAATCAAAGCAGGGAAAGATATTGCGCTTGCAAATAAGGAAACGCTTGTGACAGCGGGACATCTGATTATGAATCTGGCATCGGAATACCATGTGCGTATTCTTCCGGTAGACAGTGAGCATTCGGCAATATTCCAATGTCTGCACGGAGAAACGGGTAATAAGATTTCGAAGCTTCTGATTACTGCATCTGGTGGTCCGTTCCTTGGAAAGACGAGAGAAGAGCTGAAAGATGTTACGGTGGAGGATGCACTGAAGCATCCGAACTGGTCAATGGGCAGAAAGATAACGATTGATTCTGCAACATTGGTGAACAAAGGACTCGAAGTGATTGAAGCGCGCTGGCTGTTCGATGTAGCACCGGAGAATATTGAGGTTGTTGTCCAGCCACAGAGTATTATTCATTCGATGGTAGAGTTTGCGGATGGTGCAATCAAGGCACAGCTTGGCACGGCGGATATGAGGCTTCCAATCCAGTATGCACTGTATTACCCGGAGAGAAGATATTTATCCGGTGATCGGCTTGATTTTTCGAAAATATGTGGAATACTTACAAGTAAACCGGATCGTGAGACCTTCAAAGGGCTGGATTTTGCATATTCTGCAATTCAGACGGGCGGATCTATGCCAACGGTATTAAATGCAGCAAATGAATGTGCGGTTGCAAAGTTCCTGAACAAGGACATAAAATTTTTACAAATTTATGATATAATCGAAACCTGTATGGGAGCACATACGGTAATCGCGGAACCGAGTCTTGAAGAGATATTGGAGACCGAACGTTGGGTATATGATTACATAAAAAAGAAATTTGATTAAACGTTTGTAAAAGGAGATCGTATGAATATCATTTTGATCATATTAGTGTTTGGCGTGATTGTGTTTTTCCACGAGTTTGGACACTTTATTGTTGCAAAGATGAATAAAATTGCAGTGATGGAATTTTCTATCGGTATGGGCCCGGCTATTTTTTCTGTGCAGAAAAAAGAAACGAAATACTCTCTTCGTTTACTGCCGATCGGTGGATACTGCATGATGATGGGGGAAGATGGTGAGAGTGAGGACGAGAACGCGTTTAATAACAAACCGTTGCTGGCACGTATTTTGGTGATTGCGGCAGGGCCGGTGTTTAACTTTATTCTTGCGTTTGTTTTTTCAATTGTATTGATTCATTTTACAGGCTGTGATCCTGCAACTCTTACGACTGTCGTGGAACATTCTGCTGCAGAAGAAGCGGGGATTGTAGTCGGAGATACAGTGACAGCCATCAATGGAAAACATATCTATAATTACCGTGAAATTCTACTTTATATGATGTCGGAAGATGCATCGAAACCGGTGACACTTTCTGTCGAACATGCGGATGGCACGAAAGACTCGGTTGTTGTAACGCCGAAGGTTGATAAAGAAGGCAATTATAAGCTTGGCGTGGCCGGAGGTTATATTGCATCAGACGGGTTTGGCAACGATTTGAAATACGCAGGATTGGAACTTCGGTATTGGATGAAAGCAACTGTGACCGGACTTCGGATGATTGTGACCGGTGGCGTGAAAAATGGTGATATCATGGGACCGGTAGGAGTCGGAAATGCTATGAACGACGTGATTGAAGAGGCAAAGGATGTCAGCACAACACGGAAAGAAGCAGTCATCAATGTATTGCTCAATCTGATGAATTGGAGCATCCTGTTAAGTGTGAACCTGGGAATTATGAACCTGCTTCCGATTCCTGCACTGGATGGAGGACGGTTGTTGTTTCTGTTCATCGAGGGAATCAGACGCAAGAAGATTCCGGCAGACAAGGAAGCGATTGTCAATGCAATCGGGTTTGTCCTTTTGATGGTGTTGATGGTAGTTGTGTTCTTCAATGATATTAAGAATGCATTCTTCTAGCTTATACAAGAAACAGTGAAATGACAGTTGACAGATGATGAAGATATTTTGGACGAAAAGGTGGGGAATGATAGATGAGATATGGAAATAAGAAAACACTTCCACATAGAGATACGACACGTATGGTGAATATAGGAGGCGTTGTAATCGGAGGAGGTAATCCGGTTGCAATTCAATCTATGACGAATACGGAGACATCCGATGTTGCAGCAACAGTTGCCCAGATTCTGGAATTAGAGAAGGCTGGTTGTCAGATTATCCGTTCCACAGCGAACACTATTGCGGCGGCAAAAGCATTTGACAAAATCAAGGAACAGATTCATATTCCAATTGTGGCAGATATTCATTTTGATTATCGTCTTGCAATTCTTGCGATGGAATATGGCGCAGATAAGATTCGGATCAACCCGGGTAATATCGGTGGAGAAGAGAATTTAAAAAAGGTTGTAAAGGTAGCAAAGGAACGGAATATTCCGATACGTGTAGGTGTGAATTCCGGATCTCTGGAGAAAAAATTGATTGAAAAATATGGTGGTGTGACAGCCGAAGGAATTGTGGAGTCAGCACTTGACAAGGTACGTATGATCGAAGAATGTGACTATGATAATATGGTTATCAGCATCAAAAGCTCGGATGTTATGATGTGCGTTCATGCACATGAACTGATTGCAGAACAGACCTGTTATCCGTTACATGTAGGTATCACAGAAGCCGGAACGGTGTATCGTGGCAATATCAAGTCCGCTGTAGGGCTAGGCATGATCTTAGGTCAGGGCATCGGAGATACAATGCGTGTATCCCTGACGGGGGATCCGGTGGAGGAAATTACATCTGCAAAGATGATTCTTCGTACATTAGGCTTGCGTAAAGATGGTATTGAATTAGTATCCTGCCCGACCTGTGGCAGAACGAAGATTGATTTGATTGGACTTGCAAACGATGTGGAAAAACTGATTGCGGGCTACGATCAGCTTTCTATCAAGGTCGCTGTGATGGGATGTGCGGTAAATGGTCCGGGGGAAGCACGGGAAGCAGATCTTGGAATCGCCGGTGGAGATGGCGAAGGATTACTGATGAAGCACGGAGAGATCATCAGGAAAGTTCCTCAGGATGAATTGCTTTCGGCACTGAAATATGAGCTGGATCACTGGGAAGAGGAGTAAAACGTGGATAGTAGAACATTTTGTAATGTATTTCCGGCTTTTAAGGGTGGAACGGATCTTGACACCCTTTTTTCGGAAACAGAAGTAGAAAGCATAAAAACATACGAGACAAGAAAAGAAATGGTGGTTCTGCTTCGAAGCGATCATCTGATTCCTTATCATTTGATTACACGTATGGAAGCATTGCTGACACAGTATGCGTATCATATGGGAAATGCAGGAAAGAAAATTCAGCTTTTTGTACGGTATCAGCTTTCGGAACAGTATGATGTACAACAGATTGCCGAGAATTATAAGGAAAGTCTGCTGGAAGAACTGCGGGCGAAAAGCAGGATTGCATTTCGATTGATGAGCCGTGCGGAGTGGTTCTACAATGATGATGTAATTAGCCTTGCGGTAGAGCATTCCACGGTCGCAAAAGAACATGAGGTTTTGATACGGGAGTTCCTTGTGTCTTATTTTCGTGACCATTTTGGCATGGATATCGAGGTAGGTTTTAGTTATTCCTTAGAGCAAAAGACAAAACTGCGTCAGGCAAATGAAATCCGTCTGCAGCAGGAACTTCGCACAATCGAAGAAAAAAATGCGGAATTACGGGCTGCAAAAGAAAAAACAGATGCTTTGGAAAATGAGAAAAACCAAGAAAATACAGGGAAAACAAAGACAAAAAATACTGAAAAGACAACGAAAACAAATGAGAATAAGGAAGTGAAGGCCGAGGCAGCACCGAAGAAACAGACAATGAACAGTAAAACGGAGATGCCACAGGCAAAAGCCTATGGGGCAGGCACGCGTAAATTCGGTGGCAAAGGAGACTATGGAAATTATCGTAAGATGCAGGCAAGTGATCCGGATGTATTTTATGGCAGAAACTGTGATGCGGATATCGTAAAGATTGAGGCACTCGAGGAAGGCACCGGAGAATGCTGTATTCATGGTCAGGTAATCAAAATCGAAGAAAAAGAGCTCCGAAGCGGAAAATTTATTATTACCGGCGCGATTACCGATTTTACGGATACAATCATGTTTAAGCTGTTTGTATCACCGGATGACAAGGATCCACTGCTGGATGAACTGAAAACCGGAAAATTCTATCTGATTAAGGGTGTACCGATCTATGACAGTTACAGTAAAGAGGTTACATTTTCTTCGATTGCGGGTATCAAACCGGCAAATGACTTCCGGGAAAAACGGATGGATAACGCACTTGAGAAGCGTGTGGAGCTGCATCTGCACACGGTTATGAGCGAGATGGATAGTGTAGTGGGAATCGAGAAGGTGATTGCGCGCGCAAAGGAATGGGGAATGAAAGCGCTTGCGATTACAGATCACGGTGTTGTGCAGGCCTTTCCGATTGCCAACCACCAGATTAAGAAGGGTGAAGATTTTAAGATCATCTATGGTGTGGAAGGATATTTCGTGGATGACGTCAAAGGTCTGATTCAGAATGAGAAAGGACAGAATATTGATTCCGAATATGTGGTATTTGATATAGAAACAACAGGTTTAAGTCCTACCAGCAACCGAATCATAGAAATAGGTGCAGTTCGGATAAAAGATGGAAAGATTCAGGATACTTTTTCTGAATTTGTGAACCCGGAAGTGCCGATTCCGTATTCTATTACAAAACTTACATCTATTACGGATGTAATGGTACAATCTGCACCTACAATCGAGGAGATTCTTCCACGATTCCTGGAGTACATCGGTGAAGCCAGTGTTGTTGCACATAACGCAGCTTTTGATACCGGGTTTATACGGGAGAATGCGAAAAAACTGGGACTTACATTTGACAGTACGATCGTTGATACGATGACACTGGCACACATTCTGCTTCCGGAACTTGGAAAATATACGCTGGATCGTCTGTGCAAGCAGTTTGGCGTTGTGAATGAACATCATCATAGAGCCTGTGATGATGCTGCTGCTACAGCCGAAATCTTCGTGAAGATGATCAAGATGATCAAAGCGAAGGGAATTACAACGATCAAACAGTTGAATGAAGCAGGAGCTGCTTCACCGGATGCGATAAGAAAGGCGAAGACCTATCATGGAATTATTTTGGCGGCAAATGAGGTTGGCCGTGTGAATCTGTACCGTCTGATATCAGAGTCGCATTTGAACTATTTTAACCGCCGCCCGCGTATGCCGAAAAGCCTGATTAACAAATACCGTGAAGGGTTGATTGTCGGTTCTGCCTGTGAAGCGGGAGAACTATATCGGGCTGTCCTGTATGGGGAGGGCGAGGATGAGATTACAAGACTTTGTAATTTTTATGATTATTATGAGATTCAGCCAATCGGGAACAACCTGTTTTTATTGGATGATGAGAAAGCACCGGTTAAGACAATAGAAGATCTGCAGGACGTAAATCGTAAAATCTGTAATCTTGGAAAACAGTTTGGAAAGCCGGTTGTGGCAACTTGTGATGTACATTTTTTAGATCCGGAAGATGAACTTTATCGTCGAATCATGATGGCAGGAAAGGGATTTTCGGACGCGGACCGACAGCCACCGCTTTATTTTCGGACGACAGATGAGATGCTGGCAGAATTTCAGTATCTTGGCAGTGACCTCGCAAAAGAAGTTGTTATTACGAACACGAACAAGATCAATGATATGATTGATCATATCTCGCCGGTTCGCCCGGATAAATGCCCGCCGATTATTGCTAATTCCGATGAGACATTGACGACCATTTGTTATGATAAAGCTCATGAGATCTATGGACCGGATCTGCCGGAGATCGTAGAAGCTAGACTGAAACGGGAATTGCATTCTATCATATCCAATGGATTTGCGGTTATGTATATCATTGCGCAGAAACTTGTGTGGCGGTCAAACGATGATGGCTATCTGGTAGGTAGCCGTGGCTCGGTAGGATCATCCTTTGTTGCAACGATGGCAGGTATCACAGAAGTAAACCCACTTCCTGCACATTACATATGTCCGAAGTGTTATTTTACGGATTTTGATTCGGATTTTGTGAAACAGTTCGAAGGACAGTCAGGTTGTGATATGCCGGATCGTAAGTGCCCAAAATGTGGAACGCAGATGAAAAAGGAAGGACATGATATTCCGTTTGAGACATTTCTTGGCTTTTATGGTGATAAAGAACCGGATATTGACCTGAATTTCTCGGGTGAATATCAGCCGAAGGCGCATGCATTTACGGAAGAGCTATTTGGTAAGGGAAAGGCGTTCCGCGCCGGAACGATTGGTTCACTTGCGGATAAAACAGCACTTGGATATGTGTACAAATACTACGAAGAACATGGAGAGACAAAACGCCGTTGTGAGATGGACCGCGTGGCAGTCGGATTGACGGGAGTTAAACGAACAACCGGACAGCATCCGGGTGGTATGATTGTGCTGCCAAAACATGAAGAGATTTATTCATTCACGCCGATTCAGCACCCGGCAAACGATATGACAACAGATATTGTTACAACACATTTTGAGTATCATTCCATCGACCACAACCTGTTAAAGCTTGATATTCTCGGACATGATGATCCGACGATGATAAGACGGCTGGAGGATCTGACCGGTGTGGATGCAAAGACGATTCCGCTGGATGACAAGGATGTTATGTCTTTGTTCCACAATACGGAGGCACTTGGAATCAAACCGGAGGATATCGGTGGTACGAAGCTTGGTACACTTGGCATTCCGGAGTTTGGTACGGATTTTGCCATGCAGATGTTGATTGATGCCGGACCGAAGGCGTTTTCCGATCTGGTGCGTATCGCGGGACTTTCCCATGGTACGGATGTATGGCTCGGAAATGCACAGACGCTGATTGCAGATGGCGTATGCGAGCTTTCCTCCGCGATCTGTACCCGTGATGATATCATGACCTACCTGATTTATCGGGGACTTGAGCCGGGGCTTGCTTTCAATATCATGGAGAAGGTTCGTAAAGGTATTGTAGCAAAGGGTAAATGTGATAAATGGGATGAATGGAAGGAAGAGATGCGTAGACATGATGTGCCGGAATGGTATATGGAATCCTGCGAGAAGATCAAGTACATGTTCCCGAAAGCACATGCGGTTGCTTATGTTATGATGGGCTGGCGCGTGGCATATTATAAGATCAACTATCCGCTTGCCTACTATACAGCATTTTTCAGTATCCGTGCATCTGCGTTTGACTATCAGCAGATGTGTCTTGGCAAAGAAGCACTGGAAGCAAATCTGGCTGAGCTTCGGAAGAAGGATAAGAACACCATGAGCCAGACGGAAAAAGATATGATCCGGGATATGAGACTTGTACAGGAAATGTATGCGCGCGGGATTGAATTTATGCCGATAGATATATACCGTGCGAAGGCAGATCGTTTCCAGATTATAGATGGAAAGATTATGCCAAGCTTTGCATCGATTGCGGGCATGGGACTCAAAGCGGCACAGCAGTTAGAGGAGGCAGCGAAGGGTGAACCGTTTACATCCAAAGAGGATATCCGTATCCGCGGAAAGGTATCGAAAACGATTCTGGATGTGATGGGAGAACTCGGAATACTGGGGGATCTACCGGAGACAAATCAGTATGATTTCTTTAGCATGCTGAAATAAAAGAGTTGCTATTTTAGGCTATATATATTAAAATAAAGCCAAATGTTTTTAAATGCGATAAAGAAGGACGTGAGAAAGTGAACAATCAAAATACTCAGGACATAGGAATTATCCATGAATCAAATATCGAGGTATCTGACATTTTGGAGCAGGTGTATGAGGCGTTATCCGAGAAAGGATACAATCCTGTCAGCCAGATCGTCGGTTATGTGATGAGTGGGGATCCTACGTACATTACCAGTTATAAAAATGCGAGAAGTCTTATTATGAAAGCAGAGCGGGATGAAATCATAGAGGTACTTCTCGAGAACTATATTGAGACACGACTCAAGTAGGAGATAAGATATGAGAATTCTTGGATTGGATTATGGCTCCAAGACGGTTGGTGTTGCGTTGTCAGATGCGACTTGTCTGATTGCCCAGCCACTTGAGACGATCGAGAGAAAACAGGAGAATAAGCTGAGACAGACCTATGCAAGGATTGAAGCACTTGTGGAAGAACATGAAGTGGACAAGATTGTAGTAGGGTTCCCGAAGATGATGAACAATACAGAAGGACCGAGAGTTCAGGCAACGAAAGAATTTGCTGAGAATCTGGAGCGTAGAACCGGATTGCCGATTCTGTTTATGGATGAGAGACTCACGACGGTGGAAGCGAATCGTATCCTGGAGGAAACCGGAGTCTGTGTCAGTGGAAGAAAAGAACACATTGATAAAATGGCAGCCGCCATTATACTGCAGAGTTATCTGGATCTGGAGGGAAATAAAAAACATGAGTAAAAATGAAGAAATGACAGAAAAACAGCAGATGATTACATTTCAGACAGATGAAGGAGAACTGGAATTGTATGTGTTGGAGCAGACCAAATTATTTGGTATGAACTATATCCTTTTAACAGATGATGTGGATGGTGAAGATGGCAGCTTCTATGTGTTCAAAGAGGAACCGGACGAAGAAGATGAGGATATGGTAACTTATTCAGAGATTGAAGATGAGAACGAATTGAAAGCAGTAATCAAGGTGTTTGATGAACTGCTTGAGGACATTGATTTGGAGGTTTAGTTTAGAATGAAACAAAAAAATAAGTCGGTAAAGATTATTCCACTTGGGGGACTGGAACAGATTGGAATGAACATTACCGCGTTCGAGTATGAGGACAGTATTATTGTCGTGGATTGTGGACTTGCGTTTCCGGAGGACGAGATGCTCGGTATCGATCTTGTTATCCCGGATGTCACATACTTAAAGGAAAATGCAGACAAGGTAAAAGGTCTTGTGATTACGCACGGACATGAGGATCATATCGGTGCGATTCCGTATATAGAAAATGAAGTGAATATGCCGATTTATGCAACCAAGCTGACGATGGGGCTGATTGAGCATAAGCTTCGCGAACATGGGAATATTAACAATGTCAGAAGAAAGATTGTGACACATGGACAGATGATTACACTCGGTGCATTTCGGATTGAGTTTATCCGTACAACACATTCGATTGCAGATGCAGCCGCGCTTGCAATCTATACACCGGCCGGAATCATTGTACATACCGGCGATTTTAAGGTAGATTATACACCGGTCTTTGGAGAGGCAATTGATCTTCCGCGATTTGGAGAACTTGGAAAGAAAGGTGTACTTGCTTTGATGGCGGATTCTACGAATGTGGAGCGTACCGGATACACACCATCAGAGAAGACGATTGGAAAAGTATTCGATCATTTGTTTGATGATAACAAGAATCATCGAATCATCATTGCAACATTTGCATCCAATGTTGACCGTGTACAGCAGATTATCAATTCTGCATACAAGTATGGCAGAAAAGTCGTAGTCGAGGGACGAAGCATGGTAAATGTTATTCAAACTGCTTCGGAACTGGGATATATTGATATACCGGATAACACGTTGATTGAGATTGATCAGATTAAGAATTATCCGGATGAACAGGTGGTACTGATTACAACCGGAAGTCAGGGTGAGAATATGGCAGCACTTTCCAGAATTGCAGCCAGTATTCATAAACAGATTACGATCAAACCGGGTGATGTGGTTATTTTCTCATCCAGCCCGATTCCCGGAAATGAAAAGGCAATCTTCAAGGTAATCAATGAACTTGAGATGAAAGGCGCACATGTAATCTTTCAGGATACGCATGTTTCCGGACATGCCTGTCAGGAAGAGATAAAACTGATGTATGCACTTACAAAACCGAAATATGCGATTCCGGTGCACGGTGAGTACCGTCATTTGAAGCGTCATGCAGAACTTGCAGTGGAAATGGGAATCCCGAAAGAAAATGTTAAGATTTTGTCTGCCGGTGATGTATTATCCATCGGAGAAGATACATTTGACGTGACAGGAAAGGTACAGGCACAGGGCATTCTGGTTGACGGACTTGGTGTTGGTGATGTCGGGAATATCGTATTGCGTGACCGCCAGCAGTTATCTGAGAACGGACTTCTGATTGTAGTAGTTACTTTGGAAGCCGGAAGCAGCCAGCAGATTGCGGGACCGGATATTGTATCCCGTGGATTTGTATATGTGCGTGAGGCGGAAAATCTGATGGATGAATGCCGGGATGTGGTGCAGGAAGCACTGGATAATTGTCTGGATCGTGGAATTACGGACTGGGGCAAACTGAAAAATGCAATTCGCGATGCTTTGAGTGACTTCCTGTGGAAGAAGATGAAACGAAGTCCTATGATTCTGCCAATTATCACAGAGGTTTAATATGAGACAGGTTATTAACGAGAGCAAACAATTGAATGAACATATCCGGGCGTCCAAAGAATACCACACATATATCCGAACCAAACAGACGTTGCTGGAGAATGAAGAATTGAGCAGGCATTTACAGGAGTTTCGCACAAAGAATTACGAGCTTCAGAATCGTCAGGGTGTAAATCCTTACGATGACATGATAGAACTGACAAAGGAATATGACGAACTGCTACACAACTCGGTTGTGAGTGACTTTTTACAGGCAGAACAACAGATCTGTAAGCTGTTGCAGCAGGTGTTTGATTCCATAGCAGAAGGATTGGAGTTTGATTACATCAATGAGTGAGAATGTGAAAAGAACAAATGGAACAGCAAAGAAAAAAGGCGGTAGGAGAAATGCATCGAAAAAAGAAGACAATCTCCGCAAGGGATTGAAGAATTCTTCCGGGTTTATGTTCGGCCTGTTTGTCAATATACTGATTGTATTTTTGATTGTGAAGCTTTTTACATATGCCTTTAATTTTGCATATGGTGTGTTCGGAAGTGTTGCGTTCCATCCGGGCAGCCAGCAGTACATCGTGGTAGATATTCCGGCGGATGCATCTATTATGGAGATTGGAGAAGCGTTGCAGGATGCGGAGATTATAGAAGATAAATATGTTTTCTATGCAAAAGTGAAAGTCAAGGGCTATGGTACCAAGATTACAAGTGGTCAATATCATTTGTCTGCAAGTATGACCTACGATGAGATATTGCAGATTATCTGTAATATCAACACGGTTGAAGATGATGAGGATAGTGAATAACGATGAATGAGTTTGCGAGAATTACTTCTTTTGTGCGTTCGATGGCGAAAGAAGACGCAGGAAAACTGGGTGAATTATATCGGGATGCCATACACCGTGGTGTGCCGGTGATCCGCCCGGAAGCAAGGGAATTATTAAAAACACAGATTCTGATACAAAAGCCGAAGCATGTTCTGGAGATCGGAACAGCCGTCGGCTATTCTTCTATTTATATGACAGGTTATCTGCCCAAAGACGCGCAGATTACAACTTTGGAATTAAGTGAAGCACGTGCGAATGAAGCAAAAGAGAACATACGCCTTTTTGGAAAAGAGAAGCATATACAAGTAATCTGCGGAGATGCGGCAGAGACACTCAAAGAACTGCCGGATGATACATTCGAGTTCGCGTTTGTAGATGCGGCGAAGGCACAGTATATTTATTATCTGCCGGATGTCCTGCGGGTATTGAAAAAAGGCGGCGTGATTGTGTCGGATAATATTCTGCAGGAAGGGGAAGTGTTAGAATCCCATTTTCTGGTAGAAAAACGAAACCGTACGATTCATGATCGTATGCGGGAGTATCTGCATGTAATCACACACGATGAGAGATTGGAGACCGCGATTCTGCCTGTTGGAGACGGCATGGCAATCTCGGTTTTTCGGTAAGTGTGAAAGAATATAAAATATCAGAACAGAAGGTATATGTATAGTTACATAGAGAAGTGAATGAACATACATATACAATGAAAGAGGATTAAGATGGATAAGTTACAAAAACCGGAATTATTGATACCTGCCGGGAGCCTGGAGGTTCTTAAGACAGCCGTTGATTATGGCGCAGATGCGGTCTATATCGGTGGCAAGAATTATGGACTCCGTGCGAAAGCAGGGAATTTTACAATAGAAGAAATGCATGAGGCTGCGGATTATGTGCACGCACATGGTGCAAAACTGTATGTGACCGTGAATATATTTGCACATAATGATGATATTGAAGGAATTAGGGCTTATTTCCGGGAACTGAAAGAGGAAGGACTCGAGGAGAAGATTGATGCATTTATCATTTCTGATCCGGGTATCTTCACACTGTCGAAGGAGATTTTGCCGGGAATCGAGATTCATGTCAGCACACAGGCCAATAACACGAATTACCTGATTTATGATTTCTGGAGAAAACAAGGGGCGACACGTGTGGTTGCAGCGCGTGAGCTTTCATTAAAAGAAATCAAAACGATTCGGGAGTACATTCCTGCGGATATGGAGATAGAGGCTTTTATGCATGGGGCTATGTGTATCTCTTATTCCGGAAGATGCCTGCTCAGCAGTTATTTTACAGGCAGAGATGCAAATCAGGGTGCATGTACACACCCGTGCCGTTGGAAATATGCTGTCGTGGAAGAAAAGCGCCCGGGTGAATATCTGCCGGTTGAAGAAGATGACAGAGGCACTTATATATTTAACTCCAAGGATCTGTGTATGATCGAACATATTCCGGATATGATTGATGCCGGCATCAATTCCTTCAAGGTAGAAGGCCGGATGAAGACGGCGCTGTATGTGGCAGTTGTAACCCGGACTTACCGGGAAGCAATCGATGACTATTTCACATCGAAGGAATTATATGAGAGTAAGATGGAACATTACCGGCAGGAAATTGCAGCATGTACATTCCGTCAGTTTACAACCGGCTTTTATTATGGTAAGCCAAACGAGGAGACGCAGATTTACGACTGCAATACGTATGTCAAAAACCGCGTCTATCTTGGAACTGTCGAAGCGGTTATGGAAGATGGAAGCTTTGTCATCCATCAGAAGAACAAATTCTGTGTGGGAGATGCGATTGAAGTGATGGCGTTTGACGGAGAAAACATCGATGTGGAGGTTCTTGCGATTCGTGATGAACACGGCACAGAGATGGAGTCTGCACCGCATCCAAAACAATTACTTCATGTGAAAGTTTCACATCCGGAAAAAATACAAAAAGGTATGATTATACGCACAAGGCACTGCGAAGTTTAAGCAGTGCCTTTTTTTCAATTCGTGACACATAAGAACGGGAAATGTGGAGACGGTTCGAAATCTCTTTCTGTGTAAGTTCCCGGTTATCATACAGCCCATAGCGCAGAGTGATTACTTCCTGCTCGCGTGCGTCTAAAACTTCAGT